>Ga0307929_1000010_pt1 | contig 206090 bp, 220 predicted proteins | sample AceLakmetage1330_FD_203160 | JGI IMG/M metagenome (GOLD analysis project Ga0307929, IMG submission 203160) | Saline water microbial communities from Ace Lake, Antarctica - #1330 | ecosystem: Environmental > Aquatic > Non-marine Saline and Alkaline > Saline | place: Antarctica: Ace Lake...
CTCCACTTGATCTTGAATCTGACCTTCCTCCAAAGCTTGGTCTTCCTCCACTTGATCTTGAATCTGACCTTCCTCCAAAGCTTGGTCTTCCTCCACTTGATCTTGAATCTGATCTTCCTCCAAAGCTTGATCTTCCTCCGCCTCTAGAATTCCTACGATCATTACCACGATCATTCATTTCAACAGTAATATTATCGAAGATAGGATTAGGTAATAACTCAATATTCAATTCGTCTTGCATTTGAATTTTTCTAAAATTGTCATAATCACGACTACCTAAAAGACTAATTGCTTTACCATCTTTTCCAGCTCTTGCAGTTCTACCAATTCTATGAATATAATCGTCAGCCGAATTTGGTAAATCATAATTGTAAACATGACTAACACCTTTGATATCTAAACCACGAGCAGCAACATCAGTACAGACCAGAACGCTCACTCTATTATTATGAAAAGCATCCAATACACTACTTCTTCTGTTTTGTGATAAACCACCATGAATAGCCTTAGCATCAATTCCAACATTATGCAAATTTTTTGTCAAAAAGTCAGCATTACTTTTAGTATTAGAAAAAATCATAACCAATCCAGAAGCTTCATTTTTTAATAAATGAACCATCAGAGAAAACTTCTTGTTATTTGGAACATCGTAATAAACCTGTGTCAACACAGAAGGGTCTAAAAACGACTTAACTGCAATCTGTTCTGCGTTACTAGTATATTTATTCGCAAAATAATCAACTTCTCCAGTAATTGTAGCAGAGAATAACATAGTTTGTCTTTTTGCAGGACACTTACTAATAATTTTCTCAACATCAATATGAAATCCCATATCGAACATTCTATCAACTTCATCCAATATTAGAAATTTAACTTTACTCAAATCCAAAGTTTTTCTTTCTAAATGATCTAAAATTCTACCAGGAGTTCCAACAACAACATCAGTTCTTCTTAAATTATCAATTTGAACACTAACACTAACACCACCATAAACAGGTAAAATATCCAATCCTTTATTCTTAGCGAAAACATCTATAGATTCGGCAACTTGACAAGCTAATTCTCTTGTTGGTGTTAAAATTAAAGCTTGAATACCATTTCCTTGTTTTACATTCTCAAGAATAGGAGCTGCAAATGCTAATGTCTTACCACTACCAGTAGCAGATCCACCAATAACGTCCCTTCCAGCTAACACCAAAGGAATTGCCTTCTCTTGAATCTCAGTTGGTTCTGTAAATTCCAGTCCATCCAATACTCTCAAAACATCATCGCTCAAACCGAGCTCTTTAAATGTTACCATATTATGTTAAAGAAATAGTTAAATAATAAGCACCCACCTTCATTTTATTTTGCTCATCTAATAATAATTTCTGTATTACACAATTGAAGATAAAAATTGACTTATAAATCTATGGGTATTATTTTTTACCCAAATCACAACCTTTAAAAATTGAAATCGTCAATAATTTTTATGCTCCCATAGTCTAGTGGCCAAGGATCCTGCCCTTTCACGGCAGTGACCCGGGTTCAAATCCCGGTGGGAGCGTATTTCTTTTTAAAATACGATGGATTTGAACAAGAGTAACTTTTTTTCTGAGTTCAAAAAAGCTTCACAAACGAACTCGCTAAAGCTCATCGTTTATCCCGGTGAAGAGCATTTCTCACAACCTTGCCTTTCTTTCAAAACCTAAATATCTCAAATAAATAATAACAGAATCCGAAACATATGGAACCTTTTTAATCTCTTCAAGTGGAACAAACTTCTGCTCTCTATGTTTATGTGGTTCATTGTTTATTATCTCACCAGAGTACTCTATAATTTCATAAACATGAATATACGTCGTCACAATATTTCCATTTCTATCATACGTTATTTCATCAGTTATAATTTCTTTCAATTTTTCAATCTTAATGTTACATTCTTCTAAAATTTCTTCCTTAATCCCATCTATTGGACTCTGTCCATCTTTAGCCTTACCAATAGGAAAAGTCCAAAATCCATATTTAACATGGTCTTGCATCAAAACCTCTCCACGACTATTTTTTATAATAGCATGAACAGCATGATGATCTTTCAAGTCTTCCTCATTATAATTAATCGCCATATATTTATATCGTAACTAAATTTTTTAAATCTTCCCAAAACAAATATAAACACACCTACCCAAAAACATCTATGAAAGAAGAGTTGAAGAAAATAAATAAATCAATCACAAAAAACCTAAAAAAGTTTTGGGATTTTCTACAAAAAGATTCATTAGCATCAACCGTAGTATTTTTATTATTAGCAGTTATATTTCTCGTCGTAATCTTCTTCCCAACGCTATCTCTAATCACAGGGTCTGATTATCCATTAGTAATTGTTGAATCATGTTCAATGTATCATCATGAATATGGATTTGAAAAAACATTCACAAGCCCATTGTATGAAAAAAACGGAATTTCAATAGAAGATACTAAAAATTGGGACTTCCAAAATGGATTAAAAAAGGGTGATATAATATTTATAGTAGGTCCCAAAAAAGTAAAACAAGGCGAGGTCATAATTTTTGCAGGAAGAGGAATAGCAACACCTATTATTCATAGAATTATAGACGACGATGAACCTTACGGAACAAAAGGAGATAATTATATATCAAATTCAAGACAGTTAACTGGGGTAGAAACAGAAATCGCAGAAGATCAAATATTAGGAAAAGCAGTCTTTAGAATTCCAGCATTAGGTTGGGTTAAATTGATATTCTTTGATTGGAAAAATCCAAAAGACAGACAAGGTTTTTGTAAATAAATTAATGAGCTAAATTAATATACATTTTATAGAATATAAGAGTTAATAAAGAAACAAACACTACTAATAAGATGAGTGACAAAAGATATAAAGAGGGAACAAAGATTGTAGAAGACGGAAGTGAACATCCATGTAATATATGCAGAACAGTATATGGGACAGGAAAACCTCAACAAATTACTCCCAATTATTGTTTCCCTTGGGAACAAAGGATAGAAGAAAAAGATTCTGGTTTATCACAAGTAATAATGAAATCGAATCCTATTTTTATTTCTAATGGTTCTGGAGGACAAGTGATTAACAGAGACTATATACGTAAATAATTGTATATATTTTTTCAAAAGTCATTATATTAACTTCTTACAGGTTTGTTACAAATTTACCACTTAACTTCAACCATATCAGTCCTTTCTCTAGCATCAATATCAACTTCATCGAATTTTTCAATAGGAGTGTAAATCCCGGCTTTAAACATTTTCCATCCTAAATATCCAATCATCCCAGCATTATCAACCAAAAGCGGTCTTGCAGGGCAGAAATATTTCACACCTCTTTCTTTACACATTATTTTACACATCTCCTGTAAACGAGAATTACAAGCAACACCACCACCCAACAACAGCTCTTTCTTTCCAGTATGAGCAAGTGCTCTCTCTGCAGCTTCAACCAACATAGCAAAGACATGTTCCTGTAAACTGTAACTCAAATCAGAAAGATATTGTTGCGAAACATCAGTTGAACATGATGTTGAATGATTTTTATTCGCAATATAATTTTCTGATTCTAGAGAATCTTTTTTCTCAAAAGAGGGAGCCTTGTCAAGCAAATTTTTCAACTTAGTTTGTAAACCAGCAAAACTCATATCCATTCCCTTAATAGAATACGGCAACTCAATTAAATTTTTACCATCCTTAGCCAGATCCTGAATCTTAGGACCACCAGGGAAACCAAGCCCAGCGAATCTAGCAAAAGTATCAATAAAATTTCCAACACCTAAATCCAAAGTCTCTCCAAATACTCTATATTTTCCAGCCTCATAAGCGATAATTTGAGTATTCGCACCACTCGCATAAAGCATAACAGCATCCTTAACAACCGATACTCCCTTATTCTCCAATTTTGGGTATGCCGAATGGCACTCACCAATAACAACATGAGCAATACAATGGTTTACTTTAACAATAGAAATATTCAATTTCCTAGCTTTCTTTTTGACAAATTCCATTCCAGCAATCAAACAAGGAGCAAGTCCAGGAGCATTAGAAAAAGCAATCGCATCAATCTCATTTTCATTAACATCGCATTCTTCAAGGGCTTTAACATAAAGTTCGTTAGCAACATTTTCATGATGTTTTCTAACATCCAAAGGAATCATTCCACCAGATTCAGTAGTATAGGCATCTTTAACATTACTCAAGATTCTCCCATTTCTAATAATAGCAACACCAAAAGTATGTGCCGTTGTTTCAATTCCTAATATAATTGTCATAAACCAAACAAATAAAGCTACTATAAAAAATTAGTTATTCCATAACTTTAATAATAAAATACTCTTAGAAATCTGATATGGTGAAATTAGTTTGTTATAATATAGAATATTGTGAAGGTATGGAAGGACTTTGGTATCAATATCTAAAATTCTGGAAAATTCTCTTCCCACCAAAGAAATTAGATGAAAAAATAATCAACGAACTTAAAGAATTAGATTTAGATATTTTATCTTTAGTAGAAGTCGATACAGGTTCTTTTCGATCTAAAAAAGATGAAGCAAAGTTTTTCGGGAAGAAATTAAATATGCCACATGTTATTGAAAAGGTAAAGTATCCATTAGAAGGTTGGTTAAGATTATTTCACTATATACCAATCCTAAGAAAACAAGCAAATGCAATAGCGACAAAATATAAAGTTTCCAATATAAAATATCATACATTCCATGAAGGGACAAAACGAATGATAATAGAGACAACAATTCACTGTCCAAAAAAAGTTACATTACTATTAGCACACTTAGCTTTAGGTAAAAAAACAAGAGCTCTACAAATAAAAGAATTAACCAACATAGTAAAATCAATTAAAAATCCAGTAATATTAATGGGAGACTTTAATACATTCAATGGAATAGAAGAATTAAATCAACTAATGAAAGAAACTCATTTAAAAGATAAAATACAATTAGACAAATATTCAATACAACTAACAGAACCCACATGGCACCCAACACGAAGACTGGATTACGTCTTAGTATCAAAAGAAATTAAGGTTAATAAATACAAAGTTCTCAATTATCCTTTTTCTGACCACATGCCTCTTTTTGTTGATTTTAAAGTGCATTAAGTCTATCATTTTTACTAGAATCAAATAGTCCATTTTGAAAATTAATTAAATAAATATTATGATTCCTCATATTGATTAACACACTATTATCAAAATCATCGTGATAGTATAATAATCCGAATCCTTTTAGTGATGCACATTCAAGTTCTTTAGTAGCTTTATTTTTAACATCATCATATAATTTTCTCCACTTTTTGTTATGCGAAATTGAAGATAAGGCAATAAGATCGTGTCCAGTAGCCATTTGTATTCCAGTTTGTAGATGATCATCGACCATACAATCAACTAATTTTCTTGGTAGTAAAGTTTGAATAATATTATTGTTATACAACAGTTTTTGAAGATTGTACTCTCCAATAACCGTTAATTTATTTTCGATAGTATGTGTTTTGTTAAGGGTTCCATTTTCATTTACAAAAATAGAGTATCCTTTACCACTCAGAAAATTAGATTTATCAGAGCTCTTATAATCATAAGTTTTTCCTATCATAAATCAAACAATTTGTAACCATTTAAAAGTTTAACGATTCTCACAAACACATTTGGAGTCTAAAAAGGATTTATATATTAAAAATAATTAATTAAAGTATGGAAGAAACAAATCTTAACATATCATTAGACGATTCAAGGTTAAAAGAGATAGCTGAAGCCGTAACAAATAAGACGTGCAAGAAAATATTAAATCATTTAGCAACTAACGAATCAACAACAAGCGAAATATCAGAAGAGTTACAAATAGCAATCAACACCGTAGACTATAACATCAAGAAATTAGTCAAAACAAGTTTAATCGAAAAAAAATCTTTTTGGTGGAGTGTAAAAGGAAAGAAGATGCCAACATATATAATTTCTAATAAAAAAATAATAATTTCTCCAAAGATGAAATCACGTAATATAAAATATTTTTTGGCATTAGGTTTAACAGGATTGATTAGTTTTATTATCAAACTATTTTCACAACCAGCAAAGGTTATTTACACAATTGCCGACACAACGAAAAATCATGCTATTTCAGAAGCTGCAATTTTTTCAAGAGATGTAGTAGCTAGTGCCTTACCAATGGCAGCAAAACAAACAACTCAAACACTTACTTATTTTCCAACACTTGGTTTTGCTGGTTGGTTCTTAATTGGTGCATGGTGTTCTATTCTTTCATTTTTCATGTTTAGCATTATAACTGAAAGGAGGTCTAAAAAATGAAAAATAAAAATGACACAATAAAAATTACTGGAATGATTATTGCTGGAGCAGTTTTATTAACTTTAATAGTAATTGCAGCAGTTTATAATTTTCAGCCAAGAAGCACAATTTCTGTATCTGGATCAGGAGATGTAAAAGTTGTTCCAGATATGTTAGATTTAAATTTTCGAATTCAAACTAAGGCGAATACAACAGCAAATGTAAATTCGGCTAATGATAATATTACTGATGCAGTAATGGAAGCATTGATTGCAGAAGGATTCACTAAAGAAGAAATTCAAACTAGCAACTTCAATATTCACGAAGATTATGACTGGACAGGTGGAGAAAGAGAAATGTTGGGATATATAGCAACACACACACTTACCATAGAAATGTCAACAGAAGAAGCAGAAAAAATTTCAAACGCTGTAAACGCTTGTGTAAATCAGGGTGCAACAATTGATTCTCTAAATTATTTTCTAAGCGAAGAATTAGAACAGAAAATTCGGTCTGAAGCAATTGCAAAAGCTTCACAAAACGCGAAAGAAAAAGCAGTGGATATGACTATTAACTTAGGATCTAAATTGGGCAGAATGGTTCAAATAACAGAGAGTTATAATAATGGATACTATCCAATGTATCGAGCAGAAAGCTTGTCAATGGACAGTGTTGCAGGTAATATACAACCACAAGAACAAACTCAAACTGCAAGTGTTTCAGTTCTATACGCAATTCGGTAAATATCGAATTGCTTTTTTTATTTTTTTGTCCTCTTATTTTTCTTGTCAATCCACAAAACAATAACAGCTAGTAAGAAAAGATATATAAAATCAAAAAATTAAATGAGAGTATGGAAGAACATTTTTTTAAAGATTTAAAGAAAAGTATACTTCATTATTTTGATAATGTTGGTGGTCATGAGATACATCACACAGAAAGAGTTTACAATATTGCTGTAAGAATTGCTAAGGAAGAGTCTGCTGACTTGGATATTATAAGATCTGCCGCATTATTGCATGATATCGCAAGATTAAAAGAATCTAAAAAAGAAGTTGCTTGTCATGCAGAAGAAGGTTCAAGAATGGCAAAAGAAATTTTGAATAAAACAGATTTCCCTAATGATAAAATAGAAGATGTTGCTTATGCTATAAAGGTTCATAGAAGTACACACCATATAATCCCCACAACAAACGAAGCTAAAATATTGCAAGATGCAGATAGGTTAGATTGTCTTGGTGCTATAACAGTTGGAAGAGTGTTCTCATTTTGTGGTCAAAATCGGTTATCCATATATGATCCAGAAATACAACCAAGTGAACAATATGTATCATATAGTGATGCTCCAGGAATAAATCATTTCTATGAGAAGATTTTTAAATTAAAACCAGAAACATTCCATACTCAAATGGCTAAAGAATTAGCAAAGAAAAGATATCAATTCTCAAAAGATTTTGTTGAAGAATTTATCAAAGAATGGAGTGGTGAAAGATAATATATTATTTTAAGTATGTTAAACAAGAGTTAGTCAATCTTTATATTAAAAACATCCAACAACGAAAGAGCCTCTGGGAAAGAAAAGATTGCTCCTTTTATTTGATTTTGATTTGGATCAATAAAATAATTTTTTGCGTTTTTGAAAGAGGCAAATGTTAGGTTTGTACCATAAAACGTACTTCCCTTTAAATCAGAGGATTCAAAATTAGATTTTGTTAAAATCGTATTCTCAAAGTCGCAGTCCAATATCTTACAGTTAATAAAATCTGTACTGTTTATGCTTAAATCTGAAAAAATTGAATTAGAGATTAAACAATCTTCAAACTTAAAACTGAGAAGGAAACTACTAGATTTTGTAAAATTAAGACCCAAAAGCTTACAATCTTTAAAAGTAGCATTTCTAAATTTTGAATTATCAAGAATAACATTAGATAAATTGCAATTTTCAAAGATGCAGTCATTAAATATAGAATCAGAAAAGTCATAGTCTGTAAAATCAATTTCTTTAAATGTTTCAAAATCAAATTCTTTATCTTTAAATTCCATATTAACTTGGTATTTTTATATATTTAAAATCTTTGTTATAAAATGATCAAGTAAAATATATTTAGAGTTTCTCTTACTCTTTTCTAATCAACTTAACCAACTCTTCCCTCGCCGTCTTAAAATCAGCACGCCTTTCGCTCAACCTCATAACTTGCCCAACTAAATAATTCAAAGAATTCTCATTCCCGTTTTTATAATCATCAACAGCTTTAATATTTTGCTCAATAACCTGGACACAAATATTAGCAACAGCATCATCTGCAATTTTTCCAATATCCCCTTTTTCTGTAATCGAAAAACTCTTCGGAATAAAATCATTCATAATTTGTTTCCCTTTCAAAACAGTCAGCCCACCAGCCTCAACCATTTTAATTAATTCAGCTAAGTGAGAAGCTTTAATATCAATTTCAGGATCATCTAAATTTAACTTATTATAATTCAATACTCTCAATAATTCAATAGTAACCCAACTCATATTTTTTTTAGCATTAATGCCTTCCTTTACAAGTTCTTCAAAAAATTCAACTAATTCTAAATTCTTCGATAAAATCACAGCATCTTTCTTATCAATTTCATGTTCCTTTAATAATTTATTCAATTTTTCATCAGGAGTCTCAGGCAGATTTTTCTCAATCTTTTTTACCCACTTAGAATCTAATCTTATAATAGGCAAATCAGGATCAGAAATGAAACGATAATCAGCTGCATTTTCTTTACTTCTCATAACCATTGTAATTCCTTTACCTTCATCATATCTACGAGTCTCCATCGTTAATTCTTCTCCATTTTTATGTGCCTCAATCTGACGAGCAATTTCATATTTCAAAGCTTTCTCGATTTTCTCCAAAGAATTTAAATTCTTAATCTCCGCTCTCTTACCATAAGTAGAGACGTTTACATCAACTTTAATTCCAGAAGTTTTCTTAATAGCTTTAATATAGCTTAAACTCAAAATAAAACTTTTTAACCAACCAAGAACAGTCTTAATATCTTTGAAATCTGGAGCTGTTACAATCTCAGCCAAAGGTAATCCACTTCTGTTATAATTTATATGACCAGTTTCAGGATTCCATTGAGCAGGATCTTCTTCTAAATGGCATTCCCAAATCCCAATATTTTTGAATTTACCATTGTGTGCAGGAAATTTACAATGAGCTCCACTAATCGTGTTCTGAAAACCCTTCGGTAAATCTGGCCAATTATAATGTTTTCTTTGAAAAATCAAATCAGAATCACTCTCAATTTTACAGCCAAGAATTAAACCAATCTGAATCAATTTCTTCATAGCCTCTTTATTCGGAAGCATTGGTTTTGATCCTGGAGTTCCAGTACAAATAGGACAAATATTAGAATTCTGTTTATTGTCAGGATTAGTTGAACACTTACAAAAAAGCTTCTCATTAGTATCCAGATAAGTATGAATTTCCAAACCGATTTTCAAGGGATGTTCTTTTGCTACCATAATTAAGATAAGAATAATAGGTTTTTAAGACTTGTCAAAAAAGCTTCTAAACCATAATCTTAACATAAAAATTTATAAATTCTATTCACAAAACAAACATATGTATTTAACTTTAAAGAATGGATCAAAGATTTATTATAATTATTTAAATCAAAATTCAAAAAAAACTCCAATATTATTTATTCATAGTTTTGCTATGAATTGGACTTGCTTTCGAGGAGAAATAAATAAATTCAAAAAGAAAGATTATCCAGTAATTTATTTTGATCTACCAGGGCATGGGAAATCATCAACACCTCAAGAATATAAAAAATATAATTTTAAAAATATCTCTCAAATTATCAAACAGCTGCTAGATTCATTAAACGTAAAGAGAGTGATTTGTGTTGGTTATAGTATGGGAGGAATGATAGCAATAAAATTCACAACAAACAATAAACAATATGTTTCCAAATTGATAATATTAAATTCTGCAAATAAATATCCTGACACATTTAAAATATTTAAAAAATTTAAAGGAACCCATTTATTCAAAAATACTTTTGATATTTTCTCCAAAAATCAAACAAAAAGATCAACTAAACAGAATAAACAAGACATTGACATGTTACAGGCAGAACTTAATTCTAAAAATATAAGTACATTCTTTCTAAAAAATGTATTTAGAATGAGTTCTCGAAGTGTTTTCTATTTTATAGACGTGATATTTAATACGAATTTAAGAAATTTAAATAAAATCGAATGTCCTGTTTTAGTTTTGCATCCAAAAAAAGATCAATTTTTTTCAAATAAAGAAGATTTAAACTTCAGTAAAAAAATAAAAAACGCCGTTTACAAAAATGTGAATGGTGGTCATGATAATGTCATTATTAATTCAAATTTAATTTTTAAAGAAATAAACAAATTTATTCATAATACAGACAAAAATTTTTTAAAAAAACAATCAAAGCCGAACTAAAACACTAACCTCATCAAGTTAAATTCTTAAAGAGATAAAGCAAGAGCTAATCTTGGCCTCATCTTCAAGAAAATACAAAAGAGTAAGCTAAACTAAGTTCGACCTCACTCTTTGATAAACTAGTAAACTAAATTTATCCGAATAATGAAGCCAAACCTTCAGCAGCTTCTGCCTTTGGTTCTTCTTTCTTTTTTTCTTCTACTACTTCAGCAGGAGCAGCAGCAGCAACGGGTGCAGCGGCTATAGAAGCATTAGCTAACTTGTCATCAATATCGACACCATTTAAAGATGCAACGAGCACCTTTACTTTGGATGCGTCAACATCAGCACCAGTAGCAGAGATAACCTTTGTTAAGTTACCTTCATTAACTTCTTGTCCTAACTTGTGCAGCAAAAGAGCAGCATATACGTATTCCATTTTGATTGTAATTTTATTTAATTTTGAATATCAAGAAGAAGCTGCCTCCTCAGCCTGTTCTTCTTTTTCCTCTACATTTGTTTCCTCTTCTTTAACATCAGTCTCTTTGACCTCTGTACTTTCTGTTTTATCAATCTTTTCCGCAGAAGAGTTTCCATTCGATTTATTTTCATCAACTAATGCTTCAATAGCATTACCGTGAATTCCAGCCCTAGCCAGAATGAAATCTAAAGTATCATTTGTTACATAACCAATCTCAACAGAAAATGGTATAGTTTTTCCATAAGCAATTTCTAATTCAGTAATCATAGCATCCGTATCAATCTTAATATCTGCATAAACAACTCCATCCATATATGCAGCAATAGGGTCAATTCCTACTTCGAATGGGACTACTCCTAATTTAGTCATAATAGATGCAGCATTCTCATGAATAATTTTCCCAGCTTGAACAATAACCTTATCTTTCATAATAACAATTTTTCCACCTTCAACTTTAGGTGCTAAACCAACACTGGATAATGCAGAAATATCAGGACCAGGTAATAAATCAGTAGGACCAGCTTTAATTTCAATATCAAATGGAGCAATATCTCCGTTTTTAGCTTTTGTTGGACTTTTATTATTAGCTAAAATACCAGAAATTTCAAAAGCATCATAATCAGAAAACAACAAAGCAGTTGAATCTTTAACATAAGGGACTAATTTATGTAATTCTTTTATCCCACAATGATCAAGTGCAAAATCAATCAAGCTCTTTTTCGCGACTTGCATTACCACTTTATCTCTCAATTTCTTTTTGATATCTTGATATTGAGCAGAAGGTAACCCATTAACAGAAACAACCATAACAGTTTTTCGTTTCATTCTTTCAGCCAATTCTTTCACCAATTCTTTCTTAATTTCACTTACGTGGTGAGTTTCTTTTCCTTCCATTTTTATTTATTTCTGTAATCTATAAATTTAATTGGTTTAGTCATAGTAAATTTAACATAGGCATCTTTAATATTTTCTTTTCCTCTTGGTAATTTCTTTTCCAATTGTCTTATCAATTCTTCAATATTCTCAATTAATTCATTATCACTCATTCCCTCTTTCCCAACAGCAATTTTGATACTTGCCTCTTTATTTTTGACTCTGATCATTTTTTTTAATTTCTCGACCATAGCATTAACAGTTTCATCATCGTCTTTTCCAATAATTCCACCTTGAGGAGAAGGCATTTTACTTAAAGGACCGAACACACGACCAAACTTAGTAGCTATTTTTCCCATCATTGGCGCAACAGCAATAAAGAAGTCATATTCTTGTGCCAAACGTTTCATTTCCTTTCTCTCTTTATATTTAGAAAAGTCGTCTTCAATAATACTAGGTAGTATCTTACTTCGTTTTGTTAAAAAAGCACAAATCTTTTTTTCATTAGGATGCGGAACATTCAAAAAAGTGTTTAATGCTTCTTTCCTAGCATCATAATTTTGCAAATTTACAATTAAATCTACAGTTTGTACAAACTTTCTTTTCTTCTCGTTTCTTAGCTCTTCAAAAGCTTTTTTTAATTCAACAGTTCCTTCCATATTATATTGACCACAAGAATTAGTAAACTAATCCTCCTACAAAAGTAGTTCTAGCGGAATAATAGTAAAGAGAATTTTTGGTTTATAAGTTTATTGGTAGACGAGAATCTATTGAAAGCATATAGAGATTAAAAAGATTATTTCTTTTTGTTAACAGAAACAACTTCTTTTTTCTCTTTAACATCTAAAGGCTCTTTATTTGTTTTTTCTCTCTTATCTAAAAAAACACCAATCAAACCAAACAAGATTGGTAATCCAATAATAGCAACCTCTCTATATTTATCTAGAGCCACTGATATAATAGAACCAATAATCAAGCCCGACAAGACTCCTATCATAACAAATTTATTTACGTATTTTGGATATAGGAAATAACAAATGCCAACTGCAATTCCATATATAACTCCCATAAAAGTTGTCAACCCTACGATTAAAGCACCAACTCCGAGTGTCTCTCTAAAAATTAATAATAATATCAACAAAATTAAACCATACCCAATTCCACCACCAAGAAAGCCACCTCCAATAGTATATAAGAACCCCTTTAAAATTCTATTCAACTTCATAATATAAATAAATGATTATTCTTTATAAATTTAATCAAATAATTTATAAAGAATAACATCTTAAAACAATTCATGGGACAAGTGGTGATAGAGCGTTGCGCAACAGGAATCCGGGGTTTTGATGATATTTCTCAAGGAGGTTTCGTAAGAAATTCATCTAATGTAATTATTGGAGGACCAGGTTCTGGTAAAACAACATTCTTATTACAATTCCTGCACAACGGTGTAACAAAATACCAAGAGAATGGATTATATTGTTCATTTGAACCAGATATAATAGAAACAATTAATGACGCATCTTCTTATGGATGGGATTTCTTTAAATTATCAGAATCCGGAAAAATAAGATTTGTAAAATTTTCACCAGAGACAACTATTGACGAATTAAAATCCGAACTAACAAAAATAATTTCTCAAAATAATATAAGAAGACTTTGTATTGATCCTGTTTCTATCCTAGCTATTAGTATAAATGAACAGGGAAAAATTAGGCAAAAGATTTTTGAATTAGTATCATTAATGAAGAGATTAAAAGTAACGACAATTCTTGCAGATGAAAGTATGGAAGCAGAGATGACTGGTGGTTTTAGAGAGGGGAATTGGACAAAAACAGACATTATCAGATTTTTATCAGATTCCGTGACAATATTTTATACATCTGGCTTAGCGGCTACATCAGATAGAGCGTTGCGAATAGAGAAAATGAGAAGGACAGCACATAGGAGAAACCTAATTGGAATGAAAGTGACAGATGTTGGTGTTAACGTAATCTCAGATTAACATTTATATTTTATCAACCCTACTTCCTGAATAAAGAGTATCCTTTAATCTAGAGGTTTGGTATATATCATTCGTATCAATATCGCTGTCCACCATACCACCGTTATAAAGTAAATTATTATTGATAGAGGCGGTTTCTTTATATTGGACTATAAAAGAATCAGGATTATTGTTTTTGTCTTTATTCATGGGGTTATACAAATTATTTGAATCAGGGTTTTTAGAATTATACAAATTCTTTAAATCTGAGCCTTTAGGGTTAATAGAATATAAATTATTAATAATATCTGGATCGACATTATTCTTATTTTTATTATTAATATCAATATTTTTTAAATCATCAAGATTATTAATTTGTTCAAAATTTTCAGAACCATGAAATATACCAACATTATAATCTAATGAGACTTTTTTATATATCTCTTTTTCCTCTTCTTTCTTCTCTTCTTTTTCAATCGTCTCTATTTTATCATTTTCTTTGTCTATCTCTGTTTCTAAATCTTCTTTTTTCTCAGGTTTAGCTTCTTTAATTTCTGTCTCTAGATCTTTCTTTTTGGGCTTAATCTCTTTAATCTCTTCTTTTAATATAGTAATCTTGACGATATCTTTTTTCTTAATTCCCTGGTTTTTCTTTTTTTTCTTATCAACCATAAATTATTAAGAATAAGAAAGTTTATTAATTTTCTTATTAGTTTATTTAGATACATTTTTATAGATAATAGTATAAAATAGAATATGAAAAAAGAAAATTTAAAACAAAACAAAAAATATTTATTTTTAGCTGCAATTGGCGGATTCATTGGTGGACTTTTAGGCGGAACAGCAGGTTCGGCACAACTATGGATTAATATGATAGTTGGAGCATTCGGTGGTTTTGGTAGTGTATATTTATTAAACAGTTTTTTTAATTAATCAAGAATTTTATCTAACTCATCGTTGACTTCCTTACCATTAACTAATCCAGAGAATTTATTCATTAATAATCCCATATAGGCACCACGTGATAATCCGGGTTTCTCTTCTAATATCTTTTTTATTTCTTCAGACAAATGAATTTCTGTTTTCTTAGTTGCTTCATCAAAAGTTTTCCCTTGTACAATTTTATGTAAAATGCTTTTTACATCATTAGCCGAAATCAAATCAGGAACTTGCTCTAAGATTAAAGACAAAATATCTGAATTTAATTTTTCATCAACAAGTTCACGTGATAAACTCTCTCTTTTTGAAATTTCTTTAGGGAATAGAGTTAAGCATTTTGCAACAAGTTCATAATGGTCAGTCAAAGAAGTCAGATCTTTAAATTCTTCGGTTTTTCCTTCCTTCAACAACAATTTAATTAATTCATCATTCACACCAAAATCTTGTAAATATCTCTTATTCTCAGAAGCAAGTTTTGGTAAATTATTTTTTATTTTATCAATTAATGATTTCTTAATCGTTAATAATTGACAATCGGTCTCTGGATACATTCTAGCAGCTCCAGGCATCGGTCGTAAGAACGTTGTAGTAGCATCTGAGTTAGATTGTCTAACCTCCATCGGAATCCCCTTACTAAAATCTTTAATCCTCTTTTTGATAGCATTGTAAGCAATCCCAACTTGTTTTTCATTTCCAACAATCAAAATAAATGCATCATTTTTATCAATTTTCAATTTTTTCTTGATTCCTTCAATTTCATCTTCTTTAAAGGAATATTTTTTCAAATCTTCATCAGAATGAATAATACCACCAATACCAGCAACTGGTTTAGCAAAATCGGAAAAATCTGTACCAACTCTTTTCCCCGGTTGTAATTCAAAACCGAGAACCTTATTCATACCAGATAATTTAAATCCAAAGATACCATTATTATTAATAATAGCTTCCTTCACAAACTTACAATCAGTATTTTTAAAAATATTCGAGACATTATTCATACTACCCAATTTAGTGGAAGCAAATTTTTTTTGTAGCTTTAAAATATTCTTCTGTCGTGCCATTTCATAATCAATTGTCTTCAGCATAATTTTAGGATCTTGAAATCCTTTTGTCTCAGTACGACTTCCATTCTCAATCGACACATTCAAATCTTGTCTGATGGTCCCAATCCCTCGACGAACATTACAAGAACGCAATATTTCTCCAATTTTTAATGCAGTTTCTTTTATCTGATCAGGAGATTTTAAATCAGGTGCGGTGGTTATTTCAACTAGAGGTAGGCCTAATCGATCTAATTTGTATATTACTTTATTTCCCTCAGTTCCAGCAGGTCTAGCAGAATCCTCCTCTAAAGCAATTGACTCAATTCGAACCATCCCTTCGCTAGTTTCAATAAAACCATCGTGGGCAATCAAAACTGTTCTCTGGAAACCAGAAGTATTAGAACCGTTAATAATAGTTTTTCTCATAATTTGGGAGACAGGGAATATTTTACATTTTAATAACAAAGCAATCTGTAAAACAATCTCTAATGCCTCTTGATTAATAGTATGAGGAGGTTCTTCATCTAATTCAACCAGACAATTTGTATCATAAACAAGATATTCAAAAATTTTATTTTTAGATTTTTCATAAGCAGCAGCCGTATCAATATCTCCGGATTCTCCAACGACAGGATTCAGTTTTCTCTTAACAGAAAATAAAGGATCATCAGTTCTTAATAAGCTAGGACAATTACAAAATAATTTATGAGTATTAAGTTGTTGATGAATTTCAAGACCACTCTTCAATTTTAACTTCTTATAATCTTCCATAAACAAATTAAGCATATCAATATTTTAAAGGTTTTGAAAGGAAATTTAACAAACATTTATAAAACAAAAAAATTTTAACATATTATGGTAACAAAAGTTATTAACGCAATGGAAATGAGAGTGAATACATATATTCTAATTGATGGAACAGCTTATCAAGTAAAAAAAATGGATGTTTCTAAGACAGGTAAACACGGACATGCAAAAGTTAGATTTGAAGCAATAAACGCATTTACAGGAAAGAAAAAAGTTCAAGTAATTCCAGGTCACGATAAATTTGAAGTACCTATGATTGATAAAAGAAGAGGACAAATATTAAGCATAGCTCACGGGATAGCAAGTTTAATGGATAGCGAGACATTTGAAAATATAGAATTAGAAATCCCAGAAGATTTAGTAGAAACACTAAAAGAAGGAAAAGAGATTGAATATTGGGATTTAGAAGGTCAGAAATTGATTAAGAAAGTTTTGTAAGGTTTTTTTTATAATTGTAAAGAATACATAAGCTCTCACCACTCTAACGTCTTAGGCTCTCTTCTAACATATTGAAAATCGCTTTGTAATTCATATATTTCTATACTAATCTCAATTTGACCACTAAAATATCTCAATTGATATTCTCGTTCACTAGCCTCATTAAAAAATTCAATAATCATTTCCTTAGTTTTTCCATGATCTATAAATAAAAACTGAGAATCTACAAGCATCTCCTTACCATTGACAAAAATCTTATCACCTTTCTTTAACTCACCAATTGCTTTGCTTTGCTTCAAAATCTTTAATCTTTCTTCCATTACACATAACTAGATTTTGTAATTTAAAAACGTTATGAGAACTTATAGTATAGAATCCTTTCTTTAAAATAACTAATCCATTCTTTTTAACAAATCCTTCAACTTAGCTTCATTAGCTTCTCTATTTTTAATCTCAGAAACACTATAAATACCCTGCTTGTTAATTTCTCCCTCTTTGATGACCCTTAATTCTCTTAATAATTTCTTTCTTATAACATCAGATACAAATAATTTTCCATCTGCAAGATTAGAGATTTTTTTAGCCAATGTAAAAGTTTCTCCAATACCAGTGTATTTTAATGTACGACCAGATTTCTCAGCAATAATATCACCAGAATGAATTCCAGCGCCAAACAATATTTTATCCTTAAATTTTCTATTAAAATTGTTTAATTCGTTAACCAATTTTAAACCAGCCTTGGTAGTAGTCATTTCATTCTTGTAAGTCTTTGTAACCAAAGGATTAAAGATAGCAAAAACATAATCATCTTTAGTCTCTATTACACCCTTAGATGAAATATCTTTCAAAATATTAGCTAACGCGTTTTTAGCAGGATTCTCTAAATCATCATAATTACTCAAATGCAAAGCCAATACACATGAATTCATTTTCTCGCCATTCAATACCAAAGTCGACTTAGCAACTACCTTTTTATCTTGAATATCAATTAAACCATCTTCAACAGGACGTGTCTTTATGGTTTTAGATTTCTTTTTTTGCCTACTTAAGCTTACTTTCTTAAAATTGAATCTATTAATTTTTCTAGTTTTTTCTTTTCTAGTAGGTAATGTAATTTTTAACTTGCTTTTATTACTCATCACAAATACGAAACCGCCACAAATTAAGATCAAGAATATCCATAACCAAGAATAATCAATCCACCCAGAACCTTTACTTACATCTTTCACTGACACACTATTCCCAGTTAATAAAACAGATCCAGTAAATATACCAGCATTACTTCCAGCAACATTAATATTATATTCACCGTCAGGAGCCTGTAAGTTAAATTGTTTAATCTCTCCTGCACCAAGAGTTAAGTCAAGTGTATGATTAACATCTCCAATACTTACATTTATCACATCGTCATAAACGACATTGCCGAGATTCTTTACATTTAATACAGAACCCTCAATAACATATTCTAATTTTGCAACACCCAAAACATCAATTTCATATCTATCAGAAAAGATATCTCCCAAAAAGGTATAAACGTTCCAGATCCCCATACTAGCATTTGACTCAAAAAATATATCCAAGTATTCACCTGATTTAATAGTATAAGTTGTTACAAAACCTTCAGGAGATTCAACATAAACAGAAACACTTTCTTCCATCAATTCTCCACTTTGATCAAGTAATTCAGGATTAACAGTTAGATTGTCATCAGGATTAATAGTTAATTTGGAAATAACTAAATCAAGGGTAGTTGCCTTTTGATCAATAACAAAATAATCTGTTTTAGAACCAGAGTTTAATATATTACCATTAGCATCCTTATCATAAATCTTCGAAGTTAAAATATAAGTGCCTGCCTTTTGATTGTCGCTTAATAGAATGTTTTCAGTTACCTCGACACCATTAATCTCTCCAGATAAAAGAGTAAAATTCTTAATATCATAATATCCAATAAAAGGCTCTCCATTAACATTAGTAGCATCAATACTAAATATGATTTCGTCACCAGGATTATAAGTTAATTTGTTTAATTTAGTATTAACATTGACTTGATTACTAATATCGAAAGATTTTGTAGAAACAGATGTGCTCCCCAAAGAAGCTACGATATTACAATCTCCAACTAAAGTATCTAAAATATCCAACTCTAAGTCGTCAGTTGTCAAAAACTTATACGGCAATGAATAAGATTGGGTACCATCTAAGGAAAAAGATCGAGCAGAAACTCTTAGTAGATTAACGGTCTCATCACTACAAATCAAATTGATATTTAGATTCCCCTCATTACTACCAGTAATACCATCCAAAGTAACATATAATTTTTCTCCAAGATTGTATATATCTTTAGGTTCACTAATACTCATCTCAGCCAAAACTCCCCCAAATAAAAATAAACTTATCGTTAATAATGCAAATATTCTTTTCATATATTCTTTAGAGGGTGATACTATTTAAATATTATTAAAACAGGAAGTAATTTAAAAGAGGAATGTTTTGAAGTGAAATGAAAAAAGGAGATAATAATATTAAAAAAAAGCCATTAACTTTAGCCCAAAGATATGCAGATAAAATGACTAGAGTAGCTGGAAGTTGGTTCTTTATTATAGGATTTTTCGTGTTTTTAATCATCTGGATGATTTTAAATGTAATTGCTTGGGGTAATAACTGGGATCCTTATCCATTTATCTTGCTTAATTTAGTTTTAAGTTGCTTAGCTGCAATACAAGCTCCAATTATCTTAATGAGTCAAAATAGAGCAGCAGAAATAGATAGACAAAGGGTTAATTATGATTACGCTGTTAATAGAAAATCAGAAAGAGAGATTGAAGAGATAAAACAACAACTTAATAGAATAGAAAGAAGATTAACATCAAAATAATTTTTTCAGACCAATTAAAATTATCTTAAACAATTCTATCCTTTTACAACGGCAATAGGCGCTAATCTTACAACCTTCTTAACCAATCCTAAATCAACAGAAACATTGATAATCTCATGAATATCTTTGTAAACATCAGGAGCTTCTTCCAATACACCCCTTTTAGATTTGGATTCAACCTCAATATCTTTATCAGCCAATTCTTTTTTGATGTCTTCCAAATTCAAAGTTTCAGACGCTCTTTTCCTTCCCATTACCCTACCAGCACCATGAGCAGTAGATGAAAAAGACAATTCACTAGATTTATCACCACCAACCAAAATATAAGAAGCAGTTCCCATAGAACCAGGAATAATAACTCGATCACCCTCAAAAGCACGCGTCGCTCCCTTTCTATGAATGCAAATATTTTTTATTTCACCATCGATATTATGTTCTTCTACTTTCGCAATATTATGACAAACATCATAAACTAAATTGTTAGAATGGTCAGGAAAAAAGTTATTCAATATACCTCTAATATTATGCATAATAATCTGACGATTAGCAAAAGCAAAATTCACAGCACAATTCATCGCCTGCAAATACTCTTGACCCAATTCAGAATTAAATTTAGCATAAATCAATTGTCTATCTGGTAAATTAGAAATATCAGAATTTTTCTCCATTTTTTGAATATAATCCGATGCAACTTGATGACCCAATCCTCGAGAACCACAATGAATCATAATACAAACATTATCTTTTTTTAATCCAGATTCATTTGCAAGGTTCTTATCAAAAATCTCATCAACAACTTGCATTTCAATAAAGTGATTCCCAGCACCAAGAGTCCCAAGTTGAGGTTTACCTCTAGCCTTTGCTCTTTGCGAAAGAACACTAGGATTAGCATTCCCCATCTTACCACTCTCTTCACAATTCTCCAAATCTTCCATAACACCAAAACCAGAATCAACAGCAAACTCAGCACCACCAATCAAATAATTGTCCAATTCCTCATCACTTAATCTCTCCTTATGCCCAAAACCAACACCAGTTGGAATAACACGAGTAATCTCATGTAAAATATCTTTTCTCACCTTCATAAAATCATCCTTATGAATATCAGTCGCCAAAACTCTAACACCACAATTAATATCAAAACCAACACCACCCGGGGAAATAACACCATTCTCTAAATCAAAAGCGGCAACACCACCAATTGAAAAACCATAACCTTGATGCATATCAGGCATAGCAATAGAATATTTGATAATCCCAGGAAGCTTCGCCACATTAACAACCTGTTTAAGACAATCATTTTCTTCCTTAATTAGTTTCATAAGTTTTTCCGAAGCATAAACTATAGCAGGAACATTCATATCCCCAGTTTTTTCAATTTCCCAGATATTAGGTTTAATTTGTTTTATTTCCATACAGATTAAAATACAAAATAGCTTTTAAAATTTTGTAAAGAAGAATATATTCTCTTTATTTGATTAAAGTTCTAATTTTCCCCCTTAAGATATGGATGGGTATTATAATAGTAGATTATGATATAAAAAATTACTTCTCAGCCTTATCAGCAACATACTTAGTAATAAACATAATACCAACAATAGAAATGAATGTAACAAAAATCGCAGTCAGCAAATTACCTTGAACATGCGTCACAGATTTCATAGACTCAGCAAATTCTAAAATAACATCCCTCCACGAAAGAGCAATCAAAAACGCAAATGCCGAAATAAGCGCAGTAGCCACAGTCTTCCTAAATTCATGAATATATTTCCTAGAGTTTTCTTTAACCTTCTTTTGCAAATCACGCTTCTCGTTTTTTAATTCTTCAATTTGTTTTGCAGTTAGTTTCTTTTTCACCACTTTCTTTTGTACCATCTCTTTTTTCACCATTGTAAAGGCAGATGATCAAAGTTTATAATATTTTCGGGGAGGTTTGAGGGGACGTTCAAATATATTGATTTCTATAAACCCCATATTAATATAATGCATACCATATAATCTTTTAAACAATTAGGAATTTTATTAATTTATGAATAAAGAACTTATAATTTAAGGTCAGACATTAGAATTACCAAAATCCCCATTATATATTCTTTTAGATAAATTGCTTATATCAAGAGGATTTAGTGCATCTGCTCTTGATTATCTGGATTTTCGTGAAAAAGGTCCAGTATCAGGGAATGAAAATGACCCTCATTGGCTGGAGCGACCTGAAAGATCATTTGATATATTTTCAAATTTTATGCATGATAATCAACTTGCCGATTATCATCTTTTTGTAGATGAATATAGATTATTCGAAAATCCTATTAAAATTTTAAATGCCCAACATTATGAAATGATCAGAGTCATGAATGATGAAAGTTGGTTAACAATTAAGAAATCTCCTAATTCTATGTACGTAAGGTTTTTTGGAGAATTTGACTCCGATAAAATTAGATCAGAGATAAATATAAACCCACAACAATATGAATCAGATACATTCATTAAATATCTTAAAACTGCTTTGAACTTTATGGACGATTTGTAGTTTTGTTGATTTTTTTATTTAATTAGATTTGCACAAGTTACCTTTATAAAATAACAACATTTTACTTTTTATATGGATATCCTCAGAATATATAAGAGAGAAATAATGCAGTATCATAATTTATCTGAATCTGAAGAAAGAAAATTATTTGAAGAAACTAAGGAAGGAAACGAAAAAAGTAGAGAAATATTAATAAATTCTCATCTAAGAGTTGTTCTTAAGGTAGCTAGTGGGTATATAGATAGAGGCATATCGTATGAAGATTTAGTTGGATATGGAAATGTGGGTCTAGTTAAAGCAGTAGAATCTTTTGACCCAGAAAGATCAAGATTTGTTACCTATAGTTACTGGAGAATAAGAGATTCTATCCGAAAAGCATTAAAATCTAGAAAAGAAAGGATATTCCCCACTAGAAAGGTTTCTCTATTAGAAAAAGTAGCTTCTATGCAAAGATCTGGACATTCTCTCCAAGAAATTTCTACTAAAATTGGTACAAATCAAAGATATTTAGAAATATTAATACAAACAGATCAAAAAAAGATTACATTAAATCCAAGAATTTATGACTCTGAGGTTATTTATGCAGAAAATATTAAATATAAAGATCCGTCTTCAGATGAAAATTTAGTTAGGTACGAAGGAATTAAAGAAGAATTAAGTAATTACCTAGGTCCAAAAAACTTAGAAATAATAAAATTAAGGTTTGGATTAAATCCAATAGGTAAATTTACTCAAGATGAACTTGCTCTGAATTTTAATATGACAAGACAAGGAATAGAAAAAGTTGAAAAAAGAGCATTTAATAAATTAAAGAAAGAACCAATATTCAAAGAACTTCAAGCAAATTATTAAAAAATTATCTACGTCCTAAATACACTTCAAACAGATATCTAAAAAGAAACCGAGGTATATTCACAATTCATTATTATTTTGTTTTTACTGATGCTTTTTTAGAAGTTTTATTTTCTTTCAAAACCTTATTGATATTCTTCCAACCCCATAACCCCATTAATAAACCAAAAAGTGCAGAAGCAAATAAATATGTTCCAAATCCATACACATTCTTCCATATAAAATAGTCAGATAAAAATATTAGTATCCCAAAAAGAACTCCCCTCTTTCCACCCTCAATAAGAATATAATTTATCTTCCCCAATTTCAGAAGTTTCCTGTATTTTTCAATATATTCAGAAGAAGTTTTTCTTTGTAAATTCTGTTTCTCGTTTTTCAATCCTCCAACCTTTTTCGCAGTTGGTTTTGTAGTTGGTTTTGTTGTTGGTTTTATCGTTGGTTTTTCAGTTGATTTTATCGTTAGTTTCTTTTTCACCACTTTCTTTTGTGCCATGGTAAATGTAGGTAGTCAAAGCTTATAATGTTTTTGGATGGTTTTGGGAGGCGAAAGAATTTAATAGTTGATTTGAGTAGTTCTTTTATGAGAAAGAAACCTGGAAGCGTATATTTTTTAAGCAGCACTAGATCTGATGGAAGAAAAAAAGTGTATACCGGAAGTACTACTAGAAAAGTTAGTACAAGAATTGCAGAGCATAAAAGTAGTATAGGGAAGGGAAAAAGTTGGGTAGGAAAGGGGAAGAGTGTTAGGCTAATTGGATCCTTCCCAAGCAAAAATCCTAGAAAGGCAGAAGCTACTGTAAAAAGGAAAAGAAGGGAAAGATTTGGTTTATAATAATTTTAATAAGAATTTATTCGTATTCGTAAGAACGTAGAAATATTCACTCCAGCAATAATATCTTAAATATACTAAAAAGGTAAAAACAACTTAACAGAAGATAGTTGCATTCAAGAATGTTTTTAGCTACGAAAATTAAATCTTCTGAAGATATTTAGAAATTGTTCCTATATCTTTTCTAAGTCTATCAACAGAAATAGTGCTATCTCCCGAAATAATAAACTTAACTTCCGAATGAACATAGGCAGTAGAAGCCAACTTTGTAATTCCTGCTTTTTGTTTCCCCGAATCTCTAATCTCTCGGGCTTTTGTTCCTGCATAAACTTTTCCAATGACTTTGATATATATGTTGTCTGTTATTTCCTTTGGTTTTGATAAGACGTAAAATACAATCGTTGTTATTAGTAATACAACAAATAGCAATATGAATCCTGGTTGAGCAATAGATAATAAAAGTAATAAAATACTGATTCCTAATCCGATCAATGCATATTTTTTATATTCTTTTGCATTTTTTCTAAATTCTTTTTCATTACGATTTGCCTTAACATATTCTCTATAATCCTTAACTCCTTCTGCAACATCATCACTAGTAATAGAACTAGGGCCTCTCTCAATCTCAAATCCTAAATCTTCAAGTTTTCCTGTCAAATTATCGACTGCAACTTCCGGATGTCCTGTTTCAACACTAATCTCTGTAAAAATAGGTTTCCTTTTCATATCGTGAATAGTTAATGTTTTGGAATTTTCTGACATCTTAATTTTATAATGTGATACATCTTTAAATATCTTTTTGCGAACTTATTCATTCGATAAAATTAAAATAGTTCCAATTTTCAACCACACCCTCAAACATCAAAGACGCCAACGGCTTCCCAATCATCCCCATCACTCCTACTCCCATCACCCTTTTTCCCAATCTTCTTCACACTCATATCACTATAAGTAATCGCCTTGACTCCATTTGAAAAATCATCATAATTCTGAACATAATCTCCTAACAATTCAGCAATCAACGACAAATTCTTTTCATCAACTTTAATCATCTTAATATCAACTCCAATAAAATTCTCAGCATCCAACAAAAACAAAAACTCCTCCAAAAAATTATATAATAAATTCTCTAAATCATCCCCATGAACAGAAATTTGTTTCAGCAAACTCGCCTTAACATCAACACCACCCTTAATCGTCTGAATCAAAGCATTCCCAGCCTCCTCAAAAACCTCATCAACAGACTTCCCACTAGCCCTAAACTTCACATCAGCAGTATGATCCAAAAACTCATAACCCATAACAAACAATAACAATAATACTTTAAATAATATTCCACTTTTAACTCATAATTTTTTGTTTATATTCTTGATTTTCAACCCCAACTCCTAACCTATATTTTCTCCCCTCCCCCTACTAAACGAGGGGAGGTGGAGAAAAATAAATAATTCAGTTAAAAATAAACAATATTCTCCCCACCCCCAATCTTTCCTACCTCCCCCTATTTAGTAAGGGGAGAAGAAAAGATATTATTCGAGAATTTCAATTTTAACTTTTTCATATCCTTAACTTTCTTTCAACCCCCAACCTCTGTTTTTCCCCATCTCTCCCTACTAATTAAGGGGAGGCGGAGAAAAATATTTTAGCTTTAGAAAATTCTCCTATCCTTAACTTCCTTTCTTTTATTACTTATCCTTCCCTCTCTAATAAAAAAAGGGAGCAGAAAAAACATAATATCTACCAAAAAAAATCTACTTCAAAACACTACCCGTCTCCAAATACCACAAATACAAATCTAACTCTCCTAAACTCATCTCAATCTTCTCTGACAATCTTCTCAACAAGTCTTCAACTTCAATATATGTCTTCTTTGTCAAAGTTTTTGGTCTTTTAATCAAATCTTCATCAACTAATAAATCAACAATATGAAAATCGACAATAGCATAATCTAACTTCCCAATATTCCTCAAAAAATGACTAGATTCTTTCATCCCAAGTCCTTTAATCTTTTCAACTAACCAATCTCTAATATCAGCGTCCTGAATTTTACTTAACAACATCTCTTTCTTCCCACGAGCCAAAACAATTCTCTCTGCTCTCTGAGGCCAAAAACGATGTCCACCAACTTTTAATATCTTCATTAATTCTTCCTGAGAGGCAGAATTAAAATCAGCTTCATGTTTCTTCTGTAAATCCCAAGATTTCTGAGCCTGAAAATTTGCAGTCATAATACAAAAACAAAGTTCAGAAAATATCTTGTCATCATTTTTACCAACATTCTGAAAAGACTTAATTCTACTATCAATCAAACTAACAAGTTCATTATTTTTTTTTAAATCTTGAATCTTTTTAATAAGTTTTTTCATTATAAAATTAAAGAGTAATTGCCCAAAGTCCGTGCAGATTACAATAAGCCCTAACTCTCACGATAGGTTTATTCGCTGGACATTCAAAAACAGGTTTGTCTCCGGGATTAAACGCCTTTCTCATAACACCCTGCACAGTCTGAATCTCAATCCATTCGATATAATGCTCTTCAGTCATAGGATGCTCAATTTCACCAACCTTAACGACAATTCCATTTTCTCCTTGTTTAACAACAGGAATATGCTTCTCGCCCTTCTCTGGATCTTGCGTATTCTCATTCAACAAAATCATAGGCGCTCCACAACAAACCAAAGCACCAGTTCCCTCATGTAAAACATTCACAATATTTCCACAAATTTCACATTTATAGATTTCCTTTTTATTTGTCATGCAATACTATAGAGGAATTAACTTATATATCTTCTTAAAAACAGAATAAAACGTTAAAATAATACTTTACTTCTTCCATATTTTTAACTCTCTATTTTCCCCCATTAATTAAGGGGAGGTGGAGGAAAATATTATAATTTTAGAAACTCACTTCATAAAATATTTTGGTATTTCAATCTCTTTATATTCTTCAAAAAAATCAGGACTCTAAAATAAAACTAATAATTCTCAGCTAAAACTTCATAATGTGCTTGTGGGTGATCACATGCAGGACAAACTTCAGGAGCTTCCGCACCCTCATGAACATAACCACAGTTCTTACATTTCCATCTCACAACTTTCTCTTTCTTAAAAACCGTACCATCTTTGACATTAGCTAACAATTTTCTATATCTAGCTTCATGCTCAGCTTCAACTTTAGCTATCGCTTCATAATGTTCAGCAATATCCTCAAAGCCTTCCTCTCTAGCGGTATCAGCAAAATTAGGATATAATATTTCCCACTCTTCATGTTCACCATCAGCAGAAGCCTGTAAATTCTCAATAGTATGACCAATTCTTCCAGAAGGATAACTAGCAGTAATCTCTAAAGCTTCGCCAGCACATTCATTCAAAAACTTAAAGAAAATCTCAGCATGTTCTTTCTCATTCCCAGCAGTCTCCGTAAAGATTTCAGAAATTTGAACATAACCCTCTTTCTTAGCAACAGAAGCAAAATAAGTATAACGATTTCTCGCCTGGCTCTCACCAGCAAAAGATTTTAACAAATTCTTTTCAGTCTCGCTTCCTTTCAATTCGATTGCCATGTTTTTTGTAAGAGAATTGAATGACCCCTAGGGTTACTTTCAGTTCTATAGTTAACAATAGTCCTAAACCTTTTTATACATTTCGTATCATACATAACTATGAAAGGCGTATCAAAAGATATTATAGGAAATATTACAATTCTAAAGTTTAGAAAGAGACATTTAAGGATTGTTAAGAAACATTTTGCAAGACATTTTATGAAAACAAATAAAAGTATTGGCACTGTTCTAGAAAAAACAAGCGACATATCAGGGGAATTAAGAATAGCAAAGGTAAGACATCTTGTCGGAGACAAAACCTTTGAAGTAATATACAAAGAGAATGGTTGCACATTTAAGTTCAATGTAGCAGAAACATATTTTTCACCAAGACTAAGCAATGAACGAAAAGTAATTAGTGACGAAGTTCTAAAACTTTGTAAGAAAAATAAAAATACAAAAATCCTTGTCATGTTTGCAGGTGTCGCACCCTATCCAATAATTATCGCGAAAAAGTTAAAACAGGCAAAAATCAAATTCGAAATGTCTTCAAATGAATTAAACAAACAAGCAAACATATATGCAAAAGAAAATGCAAGATTAAACAAGGTTGATGATTATATAGAGTTTATAGACGGAGATGCAAAAAGACTTTCTAATAAAAAGCTCGGCAAATTTGATATAATACTAATGCCAAGACCAAACTTAGAAGACACATTTCTAGAAAAAACATTACAATTATCAAAAAAAGGAACAACAATATTCTATCACGGCTTTGGGAAAGAAGATGAAGTTTTAAAAGAAATAAAAAAAGACACAAAGAACAAAATAGGAAAAATAAAAATCAGAAAAGCAGGCGACATCGCACCACACAAATATCGATGGCAAGCAGTCTTTAAGGTTAAATAGTTCTAACACAATCCTAACAAAGTACCAACTGGCTTCCACAACAAAAATACTGCAATCAACAACAGAACAATAGCAGCACCTAACTTCATCCAAGTTCTCTCACTATTATTCCATTTCTGTAATCTTTCAGGAGACATTCCTTTGTAAACCATAAATGTTAAAACAACTAAGGGCATCACAAAAATCAAATTATAAATTAATAAATAGAAATATGCAGAAGTAATCTCTTTACTAAGCATTGAAATTATCCCCAAATAAATTCCACCAGTACAAGGTAACTCAAACAATGCAACAACAACACCCAAAATCATAATCGCAACCACAGTTCCTCGTCTAGAATATTTCTCAATAAATGGTTTAATCTTATCAGTAATTCTTAATATAGAAGTTTTTCCTTTAAGCGCCATAAAATAATCTCTAAACTCAACTAAAGTCAATATGAAAATAATAACTCCTACACCAAGATAAATATCATTTCTAACACTAGTCATCTGTTGAATCACTTTAAACAATCCAAGACCAGCTAAAAAATAAGCAACAAACACAACAAAAGAATATAGCAAACCCGCCTTTAACGCTCGTTTTGAAGATCCGAGATTTAACAAAGAAACCATCAGAAACAATATAACACCAAAAGCGCATGGATTAATAGAATCTATTAAAGCCGCTCCAATTAACGCAGCAAATCCAGTTGCAGACAGCTTCCCAGAGGAATTAATTCCATCATTAAAGCAACTAGTAAGAAATGTTTTAAAATTATCAAATAAACCTACCTTATACTCATTATCACTTGAACAAGTCAAAACGGCCTCTTCCAAACCATCAATAATAAAATCACTACCCTGAAGAAAATTCAATTCACCACTACAATTAATAATAGCTAATGGAACTCCAATATTTGGAATATCTAAAATATCATAAAAACTGGTATATTTTAGATTCCCAAAAGGAGCATAAATATCATATTTAGTAATACTAACATTATCTAGAGCATCAACTTTCTCTAAAATTCCAGAGCTCTCCACCTTAACACAATGTGGGCAACCGTCTTGATAGAATTCATAAACCTCAACTTGTTGAGCGTAAACACTACTCATTAACAATACGAATATACCAATTAATACAAATAATTCCTTTTTTATCATAATCATATTATAAATTTAGCCTTTAAAAAATTATTCTAATCTCTGCAAATACTCATGAGCAGAAACAGCAGCAATTGCACCATTCCCAGTAGCAGTTACAATCTGTTTCAATGGAGTATCCGTAATATCTCCAGCAGCAAAGACACCATCGACGCTAGTTTTCATTGAATTATCAACTTTGACATAGCCAAGACCACTACACGCAATTCCCAAACTAGAAGATAGTTTATTACAAGGCAATGCTCCAATCTCAACAAAAACACCGTCGGTATCAACCAACTTTTCCTCTTCATCAACCTTAATCTTAATTTGTTTAACTTTCCCCTCTCCTAAAATCTCCTCGGGTGTTGCATTATATATTACATTAATATTTTCCTTCTCTTCAATTCTCTTCGCATAAATTGCTTCACATCTTAATTTGCTTTTCCTATAAATAATTGTAACATTCTTCGCAACATCTCCTAAATAAAGAGTAGCCTTAGCAGCAGCATCGGAACCACCAATAACAACAACATCTTTATCTCCAAAAAACATTCCATCACAAGTAGCACAATAACTAACACCCTTACCAACAAATTCAGCTTCGCCAGGAATCTCTAACTTTTTATGCAAAGTTCCATTCGCCAAGATGACAGCTTTCGCTTCATATCTAATATCATTAACTTCCAATGCAAAACCATTCTCAGTTCGCTCAATACTTTCCGTTATAGCAAAAACAAAATCAGCTCCATATTGTTTTGCATGTTCCTGAAAATTATTTACAAGTTCCATCCCAGGAATACTTTTAGTCCCAGGCCAATTTTCAATCTCACCAGCATTACAAGTAGCTCCTAAATCCTTTCCAACTACAACAGCTTTCCTAGCATATCTAGCCAAATATAACGCAGCAGTAGAACCAGCAGGCCCTCCACCAATTATTAATACATCATAACTTTTTGTCTCCATATTACAAAGAACCCACAGTACTTTAAAAATATTTGTTAAAATGGATTTTTAGAAGAGATTTTATCTTTTCAATCTACGAAAATCAATGGTATTTTCTCTATTATGTTTTTATCAATTTTATTCCTCTACCCTACTAAATAGGGGGTGGTCGAAATATATACTTGAATTTATTGAAAAACTATAAATTTAAATAACTCTCATTCGTTTGCTCTACATGACAGAATTAACCACAGAAGAAAGACTAAAATTGATAAAGAGAAATACTCAAGAAATTATCGGAGAAGAAGAATTAATTGAAAAACTCAAATCTGGGAAGAAAATAAGTTGTTATTTAGGAACAGCTCCAACTGGTCGTCCTCATATAGGATATTTGGTATGGGGATTAAAAATGGCAGACTTACTTAACGCTGGGTTTGAAGTGAAAATCTTATTAGCAGATTTACACGCAGCGTTAGATAATACACCTTGGGAAGTTTTAGAACACAGATATGAATACTATTCAAAAATAATTCCACTAATGATTAAAGCATTAGGAGGAGATATCTCCAAATTAGAATTTGTCAAAGGAAGCGATTTCGAAATGAAGAAAGAATATGTATATGATATCTTCAAGTTGTCAACATTAACTTCAGTTCATGATGCGCATAAAGCAGCTAGTGAAGTCGTAAAATTAGGAGATAACCCAAAACTGTCAGGATATATCTATCCAATAATGCAAGCTCTAGATGAACAATACCTAGGAGTAGATATGCAGGTCGGTGGAATGGATCAACGAAAAATATTCGTATACGCAAGGGAATATTTACCAAAAATAGGATACGAAAAAAGAGTAGAGATGTTAACACCATTAATTCCAGGATTAGTCGGTAAAAAAATGAGTGCATCAGTAAAGGGAAGCAAAATAGACTTATTAGATAATGAAAAAGAAGTTAAGTCAAAGCTACAAAAAGCAGATTTTACAGAGGGTGAAGTAGATAATGGTGTCATGGCTTTTTTTCAGTATGTAATATTTGTAATGAAAGGAGATAGAAAAGAAAAACTAATAATCGAAAGACCAGAAAAATTTGGAGGGAATTTAGAATTCTCAAATTATGAGGAGTTAAAACAAGCGGTTTTAGATAAAAAAATCCATCCATTAGATGTAAAAAATAGTTTGGCAACAGAAATTTCCAAAACATTAAATATTATTCATACAGAAAGAGAAACATTAGAAGAGATTTCTAAAAAAGCTTATGCTGATGAATAGATTCTCTCTGAAAAATCAAGAATATAGGAAAAACAACCTACAACCCCTTTAACTAACCCCTATCCTCTATAATATACTTTTGAGCATAACATTCTTTAAAAATAATCTATACTTTCAACCCATATGAGTAAACGATGTGCTATTTGTAAAACCCCTTGGGATCAAACGGAATTATTCGAAGGTGTTTACGATAATGAAATGATAATGGTTTGTAAGGATTGTGCTAGAGAGGAGTCTGTTCCTATACTAAGAAAACCAACCAAAGAACAACTTAGCCAGGCAGATAAGAGATATTCAGTTCGTGAAAGAATGGAAAGAATGTCAGGTATGCATCAAACAAATACCCAATTAAGCAAAGAACAGAAAGTTGTTCAAAGGAATCTAGGTAAATTAAAAATGCCAGAACCAAAGCAGACACATCCAGACGTTTTAGATAACTTCTATTGGACACTAAATATGGCAAGAAGAAGAAAAAAGATGACAATAAACCAATTATCAAATCAAACAGGAGTCTCAGTATTATTAATAGATGCAATTGAAAAGGGAAAAATTCCTACTGATTTTGAACAAATATTTACAAATTTAGAAAGTTATTTTGGAATCAAATTATTGAAACATCACAAATCGCAAATTAATTATGTAATAAATAGTGAAGAAGAAAACGAATTAATTGAAGAAGTCAAAAACAAAATTTCACATGCCAAAACATTCGACGAAGAAACAGAACTAGAAGATGTAGACAGGCTAAGAAGACAAAGAGGAAAAAAACTAAAAGATATTCAAGATGGTAATTTAGATTTTTCAAAAAGGGAAAATTTGAACACAATAACATTAAATGATTTAGTAGATATGAAAAAAAAGCGAGAACAACGAAAGATAAGACAAAACATTCAAGAAAAAACCGAAGATCTTTTCGGTGAAGATTTAGAATTAGAAGACGCTTAAATTATATTAAAAAAATTCTATCATATCTTTTCCCCCAAAAATTCCACTATATCTCTCCTATTATGTAGTGGAGTAGAGGAATTATATAAATATTGGAAAAGTTTTTTCAACAGAATCAACACTTAGATTTAGATAATTCTTTAAGCAACATCTTGTTTCTCAATAACCTCTTCAAGTCCTACACGAAGAATTATCGGAGACGCCATATATCCAAAAATTTCATTTTTTTCATGATTAACTCTACTAACAATTAGATAAAGCTCTTTATCCTTCTCCCTATATATGATTAGATCCATTGACTTCAGTTTCTCAAAGTCGTTCTTCGTAAGACTATGGTTGTAAAGTGTCATTTTTATTATCCTAAATATCTCAATCTGCCAGGTCTTGGTTCATAAATAATACCCTCTTCTAATAGTTTCTTAATTTCAGCATTAATTAGATTAGGGCTAGCTTCAGTATCCATAATAATCTTATCAACATCAATTCCTCCATCAGTTTCAGCTTCCTTAATTTGCTTCATTACACTATCCTTTAGCTCATATTCACCACCTTTCTCGCTAGGTTCAATATCCTTTCTAGCGTTTTGGATTTCTAATTTTCTAACTAATAACCATCTAGAATCGGCTTTTTTCAATACTTCAGGAATCAAATAAATCTCATTGTTCCATTCACGAGCATTTGCAATAATTTGTAATGTGTCTCCCTGTAATATATCTTTAATTAAATCAACATCTTCACCAAAAACCTTAATTCTTATCTGCCCAGAAGCATCATCAATAGTTAAAGAACCGAATTTTCTTTCACCATCACTCACGTACTTATCAATACAATTTGCTAAAATATTCACTCTAACTAGTTTATTCTCTCCAAATTCTAAGTATAAGAAACGCCCTTCAGACATAATCGGTTTACTCTTCAGGATATCTCCAATTCTGACTTTGTAAGCAACATTTCTTTTTCTAGATTCAGTATTTAATGCATCCATAAAATATAGATACTAACTTCCTTTAAAAGAATTATTGGTTTTGAGTTATACTTATCAAGATTATTGGATATGTTAAAAATGTTTTGCTGATTACTATTTTGTTTCCTTTCAATTTTAAGATACCCAATTTTCATAAAAGTTTAAAAGATAGAAAGACCTTAATTATATATGATAGAAAAAAGGGGTTTAACACCGGTTATCGCAACTGCTTTATTAATTACATTGGTCGTAGTTCTTTCATCAATTGTATTTTTATGGGCAAGAGGTTTCCTCCAGGAGCAAATTCAAAAGTTTGACCAACCAATAGAATTACTATGTGAACGAGTAGAGTGGAGTGTTGATATTGTAGATTCAGGAACTTCTTTAGTAGTAGAAGCAAACAATAGAGGTAATGTTCAAATATCTGGTTTTTCAGCAAAAAAAATCAATAGTTCAAAAGGAATGGAAGAAGTCACACAATATTCATTAAGTTTAGAGCTAGGAGAAGCAAAAGAATTGAGTATAGACCTTAAATTCGAGAATGGAGAAAGCCCAGATGAAGTAATTTTCTATCCATCTCTATTAGGAAGAGTAGTGGGAGACAACGAGACGATAAAAGCAAAAGCTTGTCTAACAAATGGGAAAAAATATAATTTATAAAGAATAGTTCTAAAATAATAGAAAAGATATAAATATTACATTGACTTTTACATCATATGACTGTTGAAAAAGAGAAAAATATATTAGATTATTTAAAAAAAATAGCACCAGGCACAAACATAAGGGTGGCCTTACAAGATATTTTGAATTCGAATTTGGGAGCATTAATCATATTGGATTCCCCAGAATTATATAATCAGAATATGATTGAAGGTGGTTTCAAAATAAATACAAGATTCACACCACAAAGACTGTTTGAACTATCAAAAATGGATGGAGCTATAATTATATCTTCAGATTTTAGCAAGATCTTGTATGCTAATGTTCTAATAGCACCAGATACTACAATTCAAACAAACGAAACAGGAACAAGGCATAAAGCAGCAGAAAGATGTGCTAAGCAATCAAACACACTAGCAATAACTATTTCAGAAAGAAGGCATAAAGTGACATTATATCTAAATAACTCGAAATATCATTTAAAAGAGAGTAGCGAATTATTAAGAGATCTTTCTACTAATTTACAAGTATTAGAAAAACAAAGAGAATTATACACAGGATTGTTAAATAAATTAAATATATTAGAGGTTTCCAATATGGTTTCAGCCATAGATGTCTGTAAATTTATCCAAAGAGCAGAAATGATAATGAGAATATCTGAAACATTAAAAAGACAGTTTATTGAAGCAGGAAAAGAAGCTAATGTAATTAATTTAAGATACAAAGAATTAATAAAAGGAGTAGAAAAACGAGAGGTCTCAATAATAAGAGATTATGCAATATTAACTCAACAAAGAACAAAGAGAATCTTGAAAAACTTTACATTTGACGGATTGTTAGATATGGACTCAATTTCTAGATTAATTCTTGAAAAAGACACAAAAGAGAGTATCTATCCAAGAGGGTACAGATTTTTATCACATCTTAATTTATCTGAGAAAGAAATGACGGAAATAATAAAACAGTTTGGTAATATCAATGAAATAATTAATGCAGAAGAAGATGAGTTCGATACAATCATAAAATCTAAATCTAAAAACTTAAAAAAGGAAATACTAATATTAGTAGATCAGGTTTTATCTGAAAAAATATCATTATAATGTTAACAAAAAATCAACTACAAGAGATAAGAGAATATTTAGAAAACTCTCAAAACCCCTTATTCCTATTTGACAACGACACAGATGGATTATGTTCTTTTATTCTCTTACAACGAGCATTAGGCAGAGGGAAAGGAGTCCCAGTAAAAACTTATCCTGACTTACAAAGTCAATATATCAGAAAAGTAAATGAGTTTAACCCAGATGCAGTCTTTATTCTAGATAAAGCAGAAGTTTCTAAAGAATTTATTGATGAAATAACACAACGAAATATTCCAATCGTCTGGATTGACCACCACCAAACGAGTACACCACAAGAATTAATTAATAAAACAAACTATTATAATACTTACCCCTCCGCAGAACCAGTTACATACATAGCTCAAAAAGTATTTAACAGACAAGAGGATTTATTTTTAGCATTAATAGGTTGTATATCTGATGTTTATATGCCAAGTTTCGGGAAATCTTTCTCGCAAAAATATCCAGAACTATTTAATTTCGAAATTCCAGCATTTGACGCATTACATATAACAGAAATCGGGAAATTCGCCAAAATGTTAAATTATGGAATGATGAACACAACAACAAATGTGGTAAGATTGATTAGATACCTTCAAGAGATTAAGGGTCCATACGATTTGCTAGAAGAGAATAGTAAAACAAAAGAATTTCATAGAAGATATCAAGAACTGCAGGGCGAATTAGAAAAATTAGTAAAAAAAGCTCAAAGAACCATAGATATTAAGGATAAAATAATATTATTTATTTATGAAGGACGGACATCCATGTCAGCAATACTTTCAAATCAACTATCTTTTGAAAATAAAAACAAAATAATAATCGTAGCATATAAAAAACCAGATAAAATCAACTTGTCAATCAGAGGGAAAAACGCATTAGAAATAACAAACAAAATAATATCACAGCTAGAAGGCTCAACCGGTGGTGGGCACATCGAAGCAACAGGAGCAATGATCCCAATCACGCAGTTTGAAAAGTTTAAGAAAATAGTAAAAGAAATGAATGAGTAATCTTAAAAAAGAAATCTATCTTATCAAAACAGAAGCCCACGTCGCATAACGGTATTGCACAAGACTGGAACTCTTGGCCCTTCGGGGCGCCCAGGTCCGACTCCTGGCGTGGGCGGATTTCCCCCCAACCAACCTCCCACTCCTAAATAGATTTTTATATCTTAAAACACCTACCCATTTATGAAGAAAGATAATGAAAAGGCTTTTGTAAAGAAAACAAAAACACTTAATTATGGATTAGAATTCACACATGGAGTTAGAAGATCTTTAATGAGCGCATTGGGAATTCTTTATTTTATTTCATTAGGCTATGATGTCGTTTCAGTAACCAGCTTATTTGCAATCTCAGTAATCATTATGACTCTTTTTGAATTTCCAACAGGAGCAATTGCAGATTATGATTCAAGAAAGAAATCAATAATAATCTCTTTGTTTTTATTATCTCTGGCATTTTTCGGATTATTCATATTTAAGAATTTTTGGATTCTAGCAGCTTGTTGGATTTTAGGAGATATTGCTTGGACTTTCAGTAGCGGAGCTGGATCAGCCTGGATTTTAGACGCTTTAGATTATCACAAAAAGAAAAATAAGATTGTCAATTTGATTTCTAGAAGTTTTTTCTTTGAGAAGAGTGGATATGTTATCGGTGGATTAGTTGGTTTAGTCGTGGTTGCAATAAATTTTAGTTTTATTTGGTTAGTAGTTTCAATTATGAATCTAGTAATGATGTTCTTAGTAATAAGATTCATGGAAGAAAGGAACTTTAAATCAGAAAAAAGTTCCAGAAATTATTTATCTAAAGCATTAATTAAAGCAAAAGAATCTTTCGTTTATATATTTCATAAAGAAAATAAGAATACTCTGAATTTGATGATTATAGGATTTTTAAGTGTAGTTGCAATATCGTCTTTCTTTATAACAATTCCTCTTTATTTTTATAATATTTTTAACTTAGGTCCAGAATATGTTTCAGGATTGTTTTCTTTGGTAGTTGCAATATCTTTGATTAGTCCTTTTTTAGCAGAGAAAATTTCCAAGAAAAGATCTCTGAGCTTTTCAATAGCTTTAACATTTTTAACTATGGGAATTTCAATTTTTTTAATTGGGCTTTCTAACTCCTTAATTTTCGCAATTGTATTTTTTGTTTTAATGCAATTAAGTTTAACCGCTTCTGATGTATTAACTCAATCTGCACTAAACCATGAATTTTCTTCAAAAATAAGAGCCTCATTAGGTTCCTTAAACAATATTATTTGGGCTTTAGCATTCTCTTCAGCTTCTTTCTTAACTGGATTAGGAATAATCTCTCTCGGATTAAGAAATATGCTATTCTTTTCAGGTTCAGTGGCAATTATTAGCGGGTTGCTTTATCTTTTTAGACTAAAGGATTTATAGAATCTATAATTAATCCCAAAACTTTTATTAACCTCCACAACTTCTCACAACTATGACCCCCAACAAAACCTCACCAGATTTCAATTTCTATGAAGCAGCACTCGTTAAACAAACCGAACTCTTCAAGGACTGCATAAATATAGTCGTCGGCGACGGAGATTTAAACGCAGACATAATGTTCGTAGGTGAAGCACCAGGAAGAAATGAAGACGAACAAGGAATTCCATTCGTCGGAGCAGCGGGAAAAAATCTAGACAAATTACTAGACAACGTTGGACTAAAAAGGTCAGACATTTATATCGCAAATATTTTAAAATGCAGACCACCGCAAAATCGTGACCCACTCCCAGAAGAAATCAGAGCACACACACCATGGCTACTGAAACAAATAAAAGATATGAAACCAAAAGTCGTATGTTCTTTAGGAAACTACGCAACAAAGTTTTTCTTAGCATTAGGTAACGTAGAAGAAATGAAAAAACAACCAGGAATAACATCAGTTCATGGAAAATCACAAATTATAGAAATAGAAGGAGTAACATTCAAACTAATGCCATTATTTCACCCAGCAGCAATAATCTACAACAGAACAAAATTAACTCCACTCTGGGAAGAAGATATGGAAATAGTAAAAAAAGAAATCCAAAACGCTTAAATATCCAAATATACACAAAACAACATGAATCAAGAAGAAAAAGAGTTGGCTCAAGAACACATAAATCTAGCTGGAGAGATTGTCGTAAAAGAAGCGAAACAATTAGATGGCGAATCTAAAAAGGTCCTAGAAGATGCAGCATTCGCACTCGAAAAAGCATCAGCAGATTTAGAAGAAACAAAATAATGGACTAAAAGTCCATCTGCCTTATATAATAAAATAAATACTTATAGTTATGAAAGATGGTATGTTAATTAAAATAAATAACGTCTGGAAAAAATATGATATGGGGAAAGCAGATCCATTAGTTGTGTTAAAAGAAATTAATCTAGATATAAAAAAGGGTGATTTTGTTGCAATAACTGGTCCATCAGGAAGCGGAAAAAGTACAATGATGAATATCGTTGGAGCATTAGATAAACCATCATGGGGCACAGTGTATCTAGATAATAAAGATATTTCAAAAATGAGTGAGTCGGCATTATCAATTCTTAGAGGCAGAACAATAGGATTTATCTTTCAACAGTTTAATCTTTTGGCAACATTAAGCGCTTTACAGAATGTTATGTTACCAATGGAAGTTATAAATATTAAAGAAAGTCAAGCAAAAGAAAGAGCAACATCACTTTTAACAAATTTAGGTTTAGGAAAAAGACTTCATCACAAACCATCAGAATTGTCAGGGGGGCAGCAACAAAGAGTTGCAATAGCTCGTTCATTATCAAATAATCCAGAAATTATTTTAGCTGATGAACCAACAGGAAATTTAGATAGTAAAACAGGAGAATTTGTAATGAATTTCTTAATTGATTTAAACAAGAAAGGTAAAACAATAATATTAATTACACATGATTTGGAATTAGTAAAATATGCCAAAAGGATAGTCTACATAAAAGACGGAAGAATTGAAAAGGAGGTAAAGAAATAAATGGATAAAATCCATTTATGATTAAGATAATGGAAAAAAAATACAAGCATTTTGTGAGTATATTCATATTATTAGGCTTATTTTTAGTAAGTCAAGTTACTGCATTTGAAACATGTGATTTAGACATAACAATGGTGAATCAGGATTCATATCCCGCAATACCAGGAGAATATGTTGATGTATTATTTCAAGTTTCAGGACTAGAAAATCCAGGATGTAATGGAGCATATTTCGAATTGATTCCATCTTATCCATTTTCAGTAGATGAAAGTCAAGAACTTATACATATATTAAAAGGGAATACATGGATATCTAACTCGAAATCAGAGTGGTTAATTCCCTGTAAATTAAGAATTGACTCCAATGCTATAGATGGTAATTCAACTATTAATATAAAATATGGAGAGTTAAAAGGAAATACTATACAAGAGTTTAAAATAAAAATAGAGGACTTAACAACAGATTTTGATGCAGTGATTCAGGATTCTAGCTCTTCAGAAATATCAATTGCAATTGCAAATGTTGGAAAATATACAGCTAATTCGGTTGTAGTAAGAATTCCAGAACAAGATAATTTTAGAGCAACAAGTACTGATGGACAAATGGTTGGTAATTTAGATAGCGGAGATTATACAATTGTTAATTTTGATATAGAATCAATTCAACAACGGAATATGGAAACAACAAATAGTTTTGATTTTGATTTATATTACACAGATAGTTTAGGAGAAAGAAGAATTGTTAATATGGAATTAAATCTTAAAATGACACGGGATCAAATGAATATGACTTCAATTCCTGGAGATTATATGTCTAGAAAAGGAAGTCAATCTTCTTCAGGTTCCAATAATAACTGGATTTGGTATATTGTCATTTTAACAATTTTAGGAGTAATTTTCACGATTTACAAAAAAATAGGTATAAATAACCTGAAGATTAAATTTAAGAAGAGCAAGAAAGATTCTACATTGAATATTCCAAACTGGATTTCTAAAGAAAGTAAAAAATAAATTTCTTAGCATATTCTAAAAATGAAAATAAAAAAATCATTCCAATTAGCGCTAAATATTCTTTTACATGGGAAACTTCGTAGCTGGCTAACTATAATAGGAATTATAATAGGAATTGCAGCGGTGGTTTCGATTGTTTCAATAAGTCAAGGAGCAGAAGAAAATTTAGAAAGTCAATTAGGTAGCTTGGGTGCTGACATTTTAACTGTCACCCCCGGTTATTCTGTTGCTAAAGGATCTGAAAGTGGATTTAAAGGTGGCCCTGGAAGAACGATATCTCAAGATAGTTCCAGTGATGAAGATCAAGAGAATTTAACATCAAGAGATATATTATCTCTAACAACCATTAGTAACATCGACTATATAATGGGCGAAGTTTCTCAAAAAGAAACTTTAGAATATCTAGGTAAAACAGCAAATTTGAATATTAAAGGGGTATCTACAAAAAATTGGCAGGAAGTAACTACAGAAGAGTTAGCATCTGGTAGGTATCTGATTAGCAGTGATACATATTCAGTTATATTGGGTGGAAATATTGTAACAAATACATTCGAAGATGGAATCCCATTAAACAGTAAAGTCATAATAGCAGATAAAACTTTCAAAGTAGTAGGTATTCTAGAATCTGGATCGACGATATATATACCAGTTGAAGTCGCTCGTGTTGTTTTAGATGAAGTTGGCGACAATGAATTTAATTCTATATATGTTAAAATAAATAATATAGATATTAGTAATGAAACAATTACCGAAATGATTGAAACTCTAATGAACTCAAGAGGTATTCTTATAGAGAAAGATAGAGATTTTACAATAATAGATCCAAGTGCCCAAAGAGAGACAATGCAAGAGACAATGAATACAATGACATTATTTTTAACAGCAATCGCAGCAATCTCACTTTTAGTAGGAGCTGTTGGTATCGCAAATACTATGTTTACATCTGTTTTAGAAAAAACGAAAGACATAGGAATAATGAAAGCAATAGGAGCCAGAAATAAAGATATATTACTAATATTTTTATTTAATTCAGGATTAATAGGATTCGTTGGAGGACTAGGAGGAATAATATTAGGAATTTTTGGATCGGGTTTAGTAAGCTCTTTAGGATCTTCAGGTGGAATGACTGGAAAGATGTTTGGAAATACTGCAGTAACACCAGAACTATTAATCGGGTCATTGATTTTCTCTATAATAGTAGGAATGATTGCAGGAGTAATCCCTGCGTATAATGCTTCAAAAATGAAACCAGTAGATGCACTAAGATATGAATAATTTTTACTTTTTTATTAAATTTTTAAAATTTTACAAATCAAACTCTTCAATAAAAGAAACAATAGTCTTATACCTCTCTAGAAATTTCTCTCCTTTTTTTGACAAAAGAACTGATATTCCATCCTTTGGAAGCTTCTGCTCAAAAATAAATCCCTTCCTAATTAAGTCCCTATAATATTCTCCGAAACGTGTTGTTGAGAGATTTGCTTTTCTCAACAGAGGAGTTTTTTTTATAGAATTTCTATTCTCATGAATAATACTAAGTATATCTCTAATAATTTCAAGTTTAGCTCTTTTTACCATTTTAATTTATTCCAGTTTTCTTAATTACTTTATACAATATCAAAAGGAAAATTGAAATAGATGCAAGATATATCATAATTTGAATCCCTTGAAAAACATTTGGAATAATCAAATCTATCATATTCAACAACCAAAAGAAAAATAACAATAAATAAATAACATATAAATTTTGATGGTTTTTCGATCTATCAACAACTAATATAGCGCTGACTACCCCAACAAAGAATAATAGTTGAATAATTAAATGAATAATAGGATTTCTAATAATAGAACTTAGTAAGGCGAGTAAGATTGCAATAACGTATAATATTGGACTCCAATTTTTCCCAGATTTAGATTTTTTGTAAAGAGCACTATATAATAAATATAAAATCGACATTGAACCAAAGAAAACAAAGAAAACAAAACCAATCCTCCCAGAATTTCTAATTGGAACATCCAATATTCTAGATTGATTAATAGTGATTAATAAAAATTTGACAAAAGAACGAAAGAAATAAGCAATAGCAAAATACAAGAACGAAAGCCTGAAATATTTTATCCCTTTATATAAGCTCAATTCATATAATTCTCTAGTCCCAAAATATATCATTAAACTACAAGCTATAATAATGAAAGAATAGAGAATCTCTGTGGCAAAGCTAAATTCAGTCAAATGCATCATAGCAGGTCCTAGTGGTTTCATGATAATATTACATCATAATTATTTATAAAACCAATGGACCAAAAATCCATCTTTTTTATAAATAACTTTTTCCAAAAAAAGACATGAGAAACAAAATAGAGTCAGAATATATGAAAGGAGGTATGAAATAAGAATGGAAAAGAAAATGTTAAGTGTACTTGCATTAGGAATAATTGCCCTTTTAGGTATTGGTCTAGTATCTGCTTATCACGGAGATTACTCAGTAGAAGGCCCTAACTATTCAGAAGATAGACATGAATTAATGGAGAATTCTTTTGAGAGCGTCGATTATGATGCATGGGTTAGTTTAATGACTGAAGACGGAAGACATCCAAGAGTTGTTGACGTTGTAACAGAAGAAAACTTTGCAACGTTTGTAGAGGCACATGAAGCAGGAAAATCTGGAGATGTATCAAGAGCTTCAGAATTACGAGCAGAACTTGGTCTAAATAATGGGAATGGTCCTAAAGATGGAACAGGTTTCGGGAAAGCTTCTGGTAGAGGTTCTATGAAAGGTTCAGATATGCAAGGACAAAGAATTTCTAATTGTCAATTAGAATAAATTATTTTTTTTATTATAGAAATGGACGCAAGGTCCATTCACAAAACATATTAAAACATACGGTAGTTATTCTAATCATGCAAGAAAAGAAATGGTGTGTTTATCTTCTAGAGTGTCAAGATGGTTCATTTTACACTGGCGTAACAAATAATGTAGACAAACGAATGGAGGCTCACGCTACAGGCAAAGGAAGCAAATATGTTTATAGAAAGGGATTCAAGCAATTATTACGAGTAAAAGATTGCGAAGACAAGTCTGATGCATGCAAAGCAGAATATCAAATTAAGCAACTTCATCGAAACGAAAAACTAGATTGGTTTAACTAATAATTTTAATATCTTGATCAAAAACTTTCGAGATCTTCTTGACATATTTGTCGATATTCTCTTTAAAATATTGTGGATTTTGTTTTTGAATCTGTCCAATTAAATAATACCCAATTGCAACAATTCCACCAAAACCGATTCCTCTAGGTAATTCAACATTTAATCGTTTCTTTCCAAAAACTTTATTCTCAACACCTAATCCAATAAATAACTCTTTATCAGACGAAACGACAGTCTTCGCATGTTTAGCTTGCTCATAAGTAAACACTCTAGCCTGAATCATTGAACCAAAAAGTTCATCGAACTTAGTCTGAAACATTTCTCTAGTAGAATCAAATTTATCTGGGACTAAAATGAAAAACGAATTATATTTACTAAAATCATATTTCTTCAATCCATCAATCCCTTTTCGAATATTTTTAATACTTTCACCATAAAATGCAAGAATCATACCCAAATAAGTCGATATATTATACGTATAAGGTTCAACATTTTTTAAAAAAACATAAATCTTGTCAACATATTTCTTAGCCAAGGCATCTTCGTTGTTGGTAAATAGAATAGTTTTTATTCCAAACTTTTTCGTCTTTTTGGCAATCACAGGAGCATGTTTCCCGCCAGACGCAGAAATCAATATACATCCATCAATCCCTTTAATGTTTTTCAATTTATTCAAATAATTACTCTCATCAGCAAAAACAGCTTCTCTATCTCCAAATAATATTTTTCCAACAACAGCTGCATTTCCACTTCCAACAACAAGTGGTTTTTTAAATTTTACATCAACTTTTGGTAATTTCGTTCTGTCAAAAAGTTCAAGAGCCTCAATTACACATCTGTCTAAATCAATAATCTTATCACCCATACGTTCATCTATTTAAATAAATATTTAAGTTTATGGTAGTCATTAACAAACATTTAATAAGGAAAAATCATACTTAATATGAAGAGGAATAATGAAAGTATTAATGTTTGGATGGGAATTCCCGCCATATAATAGTGGAGGGCTTGGAACAGCCTGTGAGGGATTAACTAAAGGTCTAAACAAACAAGATGTAGACGTGACGTTTGTTTTACCTAAGAGAGTTGATATAGATGTAGATTTCTTAAAAATGGTTTACGCAGATGATAATGTCGCAATAAAAAAAGAGTATTTTTTTAATTCACCAATGCAAGCTTATTCAACAGAAGAAAGTTACGCAATTTCAATCTCAGGAGAAAAAAAGAAAACAAATTACGGAAACAATTTGTTTGAAGAAGTTTCACGATACGCATCAGTTGGTGCTCAAATAGCAGAGAAAGAAGATTTTGATATAATACACGCACATGACTGGCTAACGTTCAAAGCCGCATTAGCTGCAAAAAAAGCAACAGGTAAATTTATGGTTGCACAAATACACGCAACAGAGTTTGATAGAACGGGGGATGGACATGTGAATCAACAAGTCTATGACATTGAGCGAGAAGGTTTGGAAGGCGCAGATTTAGTAATTGCAGTAAGTAATTTTACAAAACAAAAGATAATAAAACATTACGGAATTCCAGAAGAAAAAATAAAGGTTGTGCATAATGCAATTGATTTTAGTAATTGTGCGATAAAACAATTAACAAATCTAAACAAAGACAAAAAAATTGTATTATTTTTAGGAAGAATAACATTTCAGAAAGGTCCAGATTATTTTGTTAGTGCTGCAAAAAAGACGTTAGAGCATTATCCAGATGCAGTATTTGTGGTTGTGGGAAATGGAGATATGCAACAATCAATGATTAGACAAACCGCAGCTCAAGGAATCTCTGATAAATTTATATTCGCAGGATTTTTACGAGGAGAGGATGCACAAAGAGCATATCAAATGGCAGATCTATACGTAATGCCCTCTGTGTCAGAGCCTTTTGGTCTGACTCCACTAGAATCCATGATGAATGGAACACCAACATTAATTTCTAATCAATCGGGAGTTTCCGAAGTAGTAGATCATTCACTAAAAGTAGATTTCTGGGATACAGACGAAATGGCGAATAAGATAGTTTCCGTTCTTAGATATCAAGAACTCTATAAGTGCTTAAAATCTAATGGAAGCAAAGAAGTTAAAAAGTTCAGTTGGGAGACACCAGCGAAGCGTTGTGTAGATATCTACAAAGATCTTTTAGGAGAGAAAAAATAATGGTATCAATATGTTTTTATTTTCAAGTCCATCAACCATACAGACTTAGAAAGTACACTATTTTCGATATAGGTGAACAAAAAGAATATTTTTCAGATAAATCAGGAACAAACCTAGATAACGAATGGATTTTAAATAAGGTCTCAGATAAATGTTATCTTCCAGCAAACAAAGTATTATTAGAGTTATTAAATAAATATCCAGAATTCAAAATTAGTTTTTCATTCTCAGGAGTTTTATTAGAGCAACTAGAGGAATTCAATCCAAAAGTTTTGAAATCATTTCAGGATTTAGTAAAAACAGGACAAGTAGAAATACTTTCAGAAACATATTATCATTCTTTGTCGTTTCTATATGACAGAGAAGAATTTGAAGAACAAGTCAACTTGCATAGAGATTTAATTAAGAGATTGTTTAATTATACACCAAAGGTATTCCGTAACACAGAGTTAATATACAATAATGAAATAGCAAAATACATAGAAGGAATGGGATACAAAGGAATAATTGCAGAAGGTGCAGATCACATTCTAGGTTGGAAATCACCAAATTTCTTGTATAATCCAACAAATACAAAGAAAATAAAGGTTTTATTAAAAAATTATAAACTAAGCGATGATATTGCTTTTAGATTTTCAGAACAAAGTTGGAAAGAATGGCCATTGACTGTTCCAAAATATGCACAATGGATAAATGCCGTAAACGGGAATGGTGAAGTAATAAATCTCTTTATGGATTATGAAACATTTGGAGAACACCAATGGGAATCAACAGGAATATTTGAGTTCATGAGACATCTCCCAGAAGAAATATTGAAACATCCAGATAATAATTTTAAGACACCATCAGAAGTTGTAGATGCATACGAAACGAAAGGAGAATATGATTGTCATAACTTTATATCATGGGCAGATATAGAACGTGATTTAAGCGCATGGATAGGAAATGAAATACAAGATGCGGCAATCCAAAGAATATATCATTTGAAAGACAAAGTTCTTAAAACAGGAAGTAAAGATTTAATAAGTAAATGGAGAAAGCTCCAAACATCAGATCATTTTTATTATATGTGTACAAAATGGTTTGCCGACGGCGATGTTCATAAATATTTTAATCCATACAACAGCCCTTACGACGCATTTATTAGCTACATGAATGTTTTGCAAGATCTAGAAACGGAATTGAATGAAATACTAAAGGAAAGGGGGTTCCTCTCTAAAGAGAAAGAATTGTCGTCTAAACATTTATAAATATTTAGATACAATAATATATAAGAGGTGACAAATGGTGAATCCAGAAAATTATTTTTATGTTTGTAACGGGGTTGTTATAAAAGACTTAGATGACTTGTTAAATACTTTAAACAGTATTGACGATAAAACATTTAATCATCATGTGAATGATGAAAAAAACGATTTCTTTTGTTGGGTGAGAGATGTTGTTCAAGATAAGATCTTGGCTAAGAAGTTAGAAAGTACAAAGGACAGGAATAAGATGATTAAAAATGTAGACAAAAGAGTCAATACAGAAATTCGTAAAAGAAAAGAAATAATTTCTCAAATAAAGGGAGCTATCAAAGGATGAGTAACCCTAAGATATTTGGAGTAATTGCTCTTAAAGGTGGAGTGGGAAAAACAACAGTAGTTTCAAATCTCGGTGCCTCATTAGCAAAAGATTTTAACAAAAAAGTTCTTTTAATCGATGCTAATTTTTCTACACCGCATTTGGGATTACATTTAGGATTAGTTAGTCCAAAATATACATTACATCATGTTCTAAATGAGGACCATTCTATTTTTGAAACAATCTATCAACACGAATTGGGTTTCCATATTATTCCAGGAAAGCTTGCACCATTCACGACAAACCCATTAGTTTTAAAAGAAAAGCTTGCACCATTAAAAGAAATTTATGATGTAATACTAATTGATTCATCACCATCATTAAACGATGAAATGTATGCAACAATGGCAGCATCAGATGAATTACTAGTTGTAAGCTCACCAGATTATCCAACATTAAGTTCAACAATTCATGCAATATTGGTAGCCGAAGAAAGAGATACAAAGATTCGAGGAATTGTAATTAACAAAACTCGTAAGAAAAGATTTGAATTGAGTTCGAGAGATATGTCAAAAGCATCAGAAGTAAAAGTATTAGCATCTATTCCTGACGATGTAAAAGTATTAGCAGCGCTATCTAAGATGACACCAATGGTTCATTATGCCCCAAGACACGAAATATCTCAAATATATAAAAAACTTGCAGGATCATTAATAGGAGAGGGCACTAAGAAAAAGAGAAAGTCTAAATCAACTAAAAAAAAGGAGTTGGTTGCTGAGGTTTATCAAGTAAATTAAACTTCACAATTATTTATTTTTATGACACGAGAAATTATTTTAGGTAACGGTAATATGTTGGTTTGCCTAGACAAGAATGCAAGAATAAGAGACTTTTACTATCCATACGTTGGTCAAGAAAATCATGTCTCAAGTAAAATTCATAGGACAGGGATTTGGGTAGAAGGACAATTTAGTTGGATCGATGAAAAAGATTGGGAAATATTAATCAAATATAAAAAAGATTGTCTAGTAAGTGAAATCTACGCATACAATCCTAATTTAGAAGTAGAATTATTAATTAACGAGGCGGTTCATTATAGTAAAAATATCTTTTTAAGAAGAGTAAGCGTTGAAAACAAAAGTGATAAAAAAAGGGAAATCAGGGTTTTCTTTAGTCAAAACTTTCAAATATCTGAAGCAAACATTGGTGACACTGCATATTATGATCCAATGCTAAAATCAATTGTAAATTACAAGGGGAAAAGATACTTTTTAATTGGAGGACAATTTGATGGAGAATCATTCACAGATTATGCAACAGGAAGCTCTGAAGATCTTAGTCATAATCTTGGAACATTTGTTGATGCTGAAGACGGAGTCCTTGGAAAAAATCCAATAGAACATGGATCAGTTGACTCAACAATTGGTTTTAATTTAGATTTGGAATCTTGTAAAAAGAAAGAACTGGATTATTGGATTGCAGTAGGACAAGATCATAAGGAAGTTAAAGAATTACAAGAATATATTCTTCACGAAACACCTTCAAAATTAATAGAAGATACAAAAGCATACTGGATATCTTGGTTAGATAATAACGAAATAGATTTTCACAATCTTAATGAATCAATAAAAGATTTATTTCGAAGATCTTTATTGATGGTGCGTGCTCAAACAGATAATCATGGTGCAATCATAGCGGCGAATGATACTCATACATTCAGATTTAAAGAAGATACATATAGTTACATGTGGCCAAGAGATGGAGCACTAATCGTTAGATCGTTAGATAGAGTAGGTCATAAAGATATAACAAGAAGATTTTTCGAATTCTGTTCAAAACTTATTGAAGAGGATGGTTATTTATTACATAAATATCGTCCAGATGGGTCATTCGGAAGCTCATGGCATTCATGGTTAAAAGGGGATAAAATTCAGTTACCAATTCAAGAAGATGAGACAGCTTTGTTATTAGATTCATTATGGAAACATTATATTAAATATGGAGACAATGAAATGATTAAAAAAATGTATGACTCATTCATAAAAAAGGCAGGCGACTTTTTATTAAACTTCAGAAATGATAATGGGTTACCTAAAGAAAGTTATGATTTATGGGAAGAAAAATTAGGGGTTCATACATTTACCTGTTCAACAGTTTATGCAGGTCTCTGTGCTGCGAAAGAATTTGCAAAAGAATTTGGAACAAAAGAAGATTCAGAAAAATATAAACAAGCATCAATAGAAGTCAAAGAAGCAATAGTGAAATATTTGTATAATAACGATCTTAATTCTTTTGTGAAAGGTATATATTATGATAATGATGGCAAGATTCATCAAGATACAACGATAGATGCAAGTACATTCTATGGATTATTTGAATATAAAATTTTAGATATAAACGATCCTAAATTGGTAAGTACAGTAGAAAAAACCATGGAAAAGTTATGGTCAATGAATAAATGTGGTGGACTTGCGAGATATGAAAATGATAGGTATCATAGAAATCATGAGTTATTATCAAATCCATGGATAATCTCAACATTGTGGCTTGCAGAATATTATATTGAAAAATCCCAAAATATAGAAGATCTAAAATCTGCAGAAAAGCTTTTGAAATGGACAACTCAAAAAGCATTATCATCTGGCGTACTGTCAGAACAACTAGATCCAATAACATCAAAATTAGTTTCAGTAGCTCCGTTAACATGGAGTCATGCAGGATTTATTATATCAGTAATTAAATATCTAGACAAGTTTGAAAATCTAAACAAAGAAGATGACTAATTTTATAACAAATAAATTAAGAGAAATTCAAAAATCAAAGGGATATATCTCAGAAAAAGATATGAAAGAGATTAGTAAGGATTTACAAATCCCGATTTCTCAAGTATATGGTGTAGCAACATTCTATAAACAATTTCAAACAAAAGAAATAGGAAAAAATATAATTCAGATTTGCTGTTCGCCATCATGTTATATTAATGGAGCATTTAACCTAATAGAATATATCAAGAAAAAGTTAAAAATAGATTTCGGTGAGACTACAAAAGATAAAAAAATAACTCTATTAAAATCATCATGTATCGGTTGTTGCGACAAATCTCCAGCAATGCTTCTAAATGGGAAAGCTTATTGCAATTTAACAGAAATTAAATTAGACAAAATAATCCAATCATGCAAATCTTAAAAGAAACTAACGGCAAAGCTCTATCAAAAATTAGGAAGATGAAACCGACAGAAGTTATTTCTTTATTGAAAAAACAGAACGTTATAGGACGAGGAGGTGCAGGATTCTCGACAGCTCAAAAATGGAAATATACTTTAAATGCAAAATCAGAAACTAAATATGTAATTTGTAACGCAGATGAAGGAGAGCCAGGAACATTCAAAGATAAATACATAATAAAAAACAATCCTAAAACATTAATAGAGGGTATCATAATCGCTGCAGAAACGGTCCAAGCAAAACAAGCATTTATATATCTTCGAGGAGAATACATATATCTGAAAACTAAATTAGAACGTCAAATAAAACTATTTTTATCAGAATCAAAATCTAATGTTAAAATAGAAATAGTATCTGGAGCTGGCGCGTATATTTGTGGAGAAGAAACCGCATTAATAAATTCAATTTCAGGAAGGAGAGGCCAACCAAATTACAAACCTCCATTTCCAGCAATAGAAGGTTTTAATGAAAAGCCGACAATAATAAACAACGTCGAAACTTTCGTTAACGTAGCACAAGCATTACATTTCAAATCATATAATACAAATTTAAGATTATTTTCATTATCGGGTGCAATAAAAAAGCCCGGAATTTACGAATTACCAATAGGGGTAAAAACCTCTGATATTATTAAATTAGTAATACCAAAAGGTTTACCAAAAGCAATTTACTTTGGATGTTTCGGAGGTTGTATGAAATATAAAGATATACAAATCACACCAGAAAATATTAAAAAAGAGGGTTGCATGATTGGAACGTATACATTAATAATCTCAAATAAGGATAGTTCAATGATCGATATGGCATACAATATATCAAGCTTTTTTATATTTGAATCTTGTGGAAAATGCACACCTTGTCGAGAAGGAAATATCATAATATTAGATATACTAGAAAAAATGAAAAATAAAAAAGCAACACGAGAAGATTTTGAGATATTAAAAGAACTCGCTCTTCATATAAAAGAAACATCACTCTGTGGTCTAGGACAAACATCTACAAATCATATTATAACAGCGATTAAACATTTTTCAGAAGAATTTGAGGAAGTACTAAAAAAATGAAAATAAATTTAAACGGTAAAAAAATAAATGTAAAAGAAGGAAAGACCATCTTTGAAATTTGTAGAGATAACAAAATTATAATACCAACATTATGTAGACAAGAGAGTTCCAAACCAGAAGCAAGATGTAGAGTTTGTGTTGTCGAAATGAATGAAAAATTAGTTACATCATGTTCAACATATCCAACAGAAGGATGTTTAATTATAACGCATTCTAAAAAAGCAAAAGATGCAAGAAGAATGAATGTGGAATTAGTAATGCAAGGACATCAAAAAGAGGGTAAAATTCTTTCAACAACAAAAGAATTAAAAAAAGTATTGAAAGAAGTGGGATTAACTGAAACAAGATTTACAAAAGAACATAAATACGAATTAATGAAAGGGAATTGCGTAATTTTTGATAATAATAAATGTATTAAATGTGGAAGATGTATTAACACATGTGCGGATATTCAAGGGATAAATGCAATCGAATTCTCAGGTAGAGGATATAATTCACATGTAAGCGCATATTCAGAAAAAAGTCTAACAAATGTTTCATGTATCAAATGTGGTCAGTGTATAATGAATTGTCCAGTTGCCGCTATCAATGAGAAGAATGAAGTAAAAAAAATAGTAGATGTGTTAAAGAAAAAAGATAAACACATAATTATTCAAATTGCACCATCAGTAAGATCTTCAATCGGAGAAGAATTCGGACAGAAGCCAGGATTAGTAGTTACGGATAAATTAGTCGCCGCACTAAAAAAATGTGGATTTGATAAAGTTTATGATATTGACCTAGGAGCGGATTTTACAATAATGGAAGAAGCAACAGAATTTCTAAACAGAATAAAAAATAATGGACCATTCCCAATGATTACAAGTTGTTGCCCAGCTTGGGTTCTATTAGCAGAGAGTTTTTATCCAAATTTAATCAAACATTTATCATCAGCAAAAAGCCCAACAGAAATGTTAAGTTCAGTAACAAAAACATACTATGCAGAGAAATATGGAATTAATAAAAAAGACATAATCATAGTGGCATCAATGCCATGCACAGCAAAAAAATTCGAAGCAAAAAGAAAAGAACTCAAAAATAATGTAGATTATGTTTTAACCACAAGGGAGACAGCGCAATTAATCAAACATTTTAACATAGATTTAATGAAAATTAAAGGAAGGGATTTTGATCCAGCTCTAGGAATTTCAACAGGTGCAGGAGATATTTTTGGTGCAACAGGAGGAGTTATGGAAGCTGCTCTTAGAACAGCTTATGAATTAGGGACAGGTAAAACATTAACAAACCCAAATATGAGAATGGTTAGAGGAATGGAAGGAATAAAAAAGGGAGAAATTGAATTGAATGGTAAAAAATATAAATTAGCAGTTGTTAGCGGTGGAAGAAATGCACAAGAATTATTAAAAGATTACAAAGATTATCATTTTATTGAAGTCATGGCATGCCCTGGAGGATGTGTCGGTGGTGGTGGACAACCAATCCCCTCAACTCTGGAAATTGTAAGAAAACGAGCAGAAGGATTATACAATATAGACGCAAAAAAAACATTAAGAAAATCTCATGAGAACCCAATTTTAAAAAAAGTTTACAAAGAATATATGGGTACGCCAGGTGGTAAAAAAGCAAAAAGGCTTTTACACACAACATTTCAAAAACGAAGCGAGTTTTGATTAAATTCAGTTAATAATATTTATATGATAAATATTGCACCTTTTTTATTATTGATTTTTCTCTCCCCCTATTAAACAGGGAAGTAGAAAATCATATGTTTGCAAAAAATAGTTTTAACAGTTTTAACCACAAACATTAATAAACTATAATCAATATTAAATTATGAAGAGATGGTAAGAGTAGCAATTAATGGTGCAGGCAGAATAGGAAGAGCAGTTCTAAAAATAGCATTAGAGAAAAAAATAAAAATAGTTGCAATTAATGATTTAACACCAACAAAGGACATAGCATATCTCTTAAAATATGATTCAGTTTACGGTCCATATTCTAAAGAAATTACTTACGGAGAAGATTTTGTTCAAATAGGAAATCAAAAAATAAAAGTTTATTCTGAAAAAGATCCTTCATTATTACCATGGAAAAAATTAGATGTAGATGTAGTAATAGAGTCAACAGGATTCTTCACAAAAAGAGAAGATGCAAAGAAACATTTAGATGCGGGTGCAAAAAAAGTTTTAATCTCTGCACCAGCAAAAAATCCAGATGCAACCATCGTGTTAGGAATAAACGAAAAGACACTAAAAAGATCTGATAAAATAATATCAATGGCTTCATGCACAACAAATTGTTTAGCACCAATAGCCAAAGTCTTAAATGATTCATACAAAATTGAAAGAGCTTTCATGACAACAATACATGCTTACACAGGAGATCAAAAAACTCTAGATACATTTCATAAAAAACAAAGAAGGGGAAGAGCAGCTGCTCAAAATTTCGTTCCAACAAGTTCTGGCGCAACAACTTCAGTTGGAGAAGTTATTCCTGATTTGAAAGGAAAAATGGATGGTTTAGCAATTCGTGGACCAATCCCATGTGGAAGCATTGTAGATTTTGTGGCAGTTCTAAAAAAATCAGTTTCAAAAGAAGAAATAAATAAAGCAATCAAAAAAGCAGCAAATGGTAAACTTAAAACTGTTTTAGAGTATTCAGAAGACGAATTAGTATCTTCAGATATTATCAAGAACCCACACTCCTCTGTGTTCGACTCTTCACTTACACAAGTAAATGGACGAATGGTAAAAGTGCTTTCTTGGTACGATAATGAATATGGATATAGCTCTAGATTAGTCGACATGCTTCAAATATTATAATATGAAGACACTAGACGATTTTAATGTAAAAGATAAATTTGTTTTATTAAGAGTAGATATTAATTCTGATGTCAAAGAAAAGAAAGTTATTATCTCAGAAAGATTAGAACAGGCCGCACAAACAATTGAATATCTGAGAAATAAAAACGCAAAAGTTGTCGTCATCGCACATCAAGGGAATAAAGGGAAAGACGATTTTTATAATTTTAAACAACATACAAAATTGTTGAATAAATTTACATTAATAAAATATATCGAAGACATAGTAGGTAAAAAAGCTGTAGATTCAATTAACAGATTAAAGTCAGGAGAAGCAATATTGTTAGATAATTTGAGATTTCTTGACGAAGAACAAAATCCAGACAAAAGGAATAATAGACTAATGAAAATCTTGCCCCCATTATTTGACTTATATGTAAATGATGCATTCTCTGTTTGTCATAGAGATCATACATCAATAACAAGATTACCAAAAAAGATACCAAACTGTGCTGGTTTATTAGTAAAAAAAGAATTAGATGCATTAGAAAAGATTTCAATTAAAGATGCAGTTTATGTTTTGGCTGGTGCAAAACCAGAGACTAATATTAAATTATTAAAAGGCAATAAAGTTTTAGCTTGTGGACTTTTCGGACATACTTGCTTAATGGCTACAGGTAAGAAGTTAGGTTATCAAGACGAATTTATAAAAACAGAAGCATTAATTGAAGGCGGAAAAGAAAAATTACTTTCAAAACTAAAAAAGAAATTGGATAATGTAGAACTTCCAGTGGATTTAGCAGTAAGAGTAAACAACAAAAGAAAAGAATTCGACCTAAAAGATTTCCCAATGAATTATCAAATCGACGACATAGGAATAAAGACCATAAAAAAATACAAGAAAATAATCAAGAATGCTCCAGCAGTTTATATGAAAGGCGTCGCAGGATTTTCTCATGACAAAGCATTCTCAAAGGGAACAGTTCAACTTCTAAAAGCAATAGCAAATTCTAAATGTTATTCTTTAATTGGTGGTGGACATACCAGTGACGCAATAGACCAATACAAATTACCAAAGAAGAAATTCAATCACATTAGCCTTTCAGGCGGAGCATTACTAAGTTATGTCGCAGGCGAGAAGCTGGTTGGATTGAAGGCGTTGGGGTATTATTAGTTTAGAAACCTTTTTAATAAATCAAACCTTAATCATATTAAGAGGAGAAAATGAGGTTTGATATAGTAACTTTAGGTAGTGCAGTTATTGATACATTTGTTAATACAGATGTCGGAGAAAAGGATTCTTTTATGCGTTATCCAGTTGGTTCTAAAATGTTAATCAAAGAATTAAGGGCAGATATTGGAGGGGGCGCAACAAACACAGCAACAGCATTTTCTAGATTTGGATTTAAAACAGGATGTATCTGTAACGTAGGAAACGATAACAACGGGAAAGATATTCTAACACTTTTAAAAAAAGAAAAGATAACATTCTTAGGGGCAATCAGAAAAGCACAAACAGGATATTCAGTAATTTTAGATAGTAAAAAACACAATCGAACAATACTAACATACAAAGGACCAAATAACAATATAAGAACTCAAGATATTCCCGATTTTCAAACTAAGTGGCTTTACTATTCATCGGCAATGGAAACAAGCTATGAAACCCAAAGAAAATTAGCTAAAAAATTAGCAAGAGAAAATGTAAAACTAGCATTTAACCCAAGTTCTTATTTGATAAAAAACAAAGATATATCAGATTTATTAAAGATTACAGAAGTTTTAATACTTAACAAGGAAGAGGCAGAAATGCTTTGTCGTAAATACAAAAAGCGAGGAGATATCATGAAAGCTCTATGTTCACTAGGACCGAAAATTGCTGTAGTAACAGATCGAGATAACCCGACACAATGTTATAATGTTGAGAAAGTTTATACAGTTAAACCACATAAAAGTATCAAGGTATTAGAACGAACAGGAGCAGGTGACGCATTCGCAGCAGGATTCATTGCAGGTTTAATGGCAAACTACACAATCGACAAATGCTTAAAGCTAGCAACAGAAGAAAGTGAGAGTGTGTTAGGATATTTCGGTGCAAAAAACAATCTAATAAAGAGGAAAATAAAATGAAAAGAATATTAAAGAAAATTAGAATGAGAAAGATTACGAAAGATGGAAAAGCATTATTCTTAGCTTATGATCAGGGGATGGAACACGGACCAGTGGATTTTAATGATAGAAATGTAGATCCAAAATATATAATTGATATAGCGGAAAAAGGACAGTTTACAGGACTCATTTTTCAAAAAGGGATAGCAGAAAAATACAATGAAGAAATAATGAAGAGTAAAATACCCTTGATATTAAAATTAAATGGGAAAACATCTCTAGTAAAAGGGGACCCAATTTCAGCACAATTAGCAACAGTTCAAGAAGCAATAGATTTAGGTGCATCAGCAGTCGGTTATACAATTTACATAGGAAGTATTCACGAAGAACAAATGTTTAGAGAATTAGAAAATATACAAAGAGAGGCACATAAAAAAGGATTGCCAGTAATAGTTTGGATGTATCCTCGTGGAGCTGGAATAAAGGGTAAGACAGATATAGAATTAATGGCTTATGCAACACGAGTCGCTCTAGAATTGGGCGTAGATATTGTAAAGATACAACCAGCAGGAAAAATGAAAGATTTAAAGTGGGCAATCAAATCAGCAGGAAAAACAAAGGTTGTTTCAGCTGGTGGTGCGAAGAGAAATGAAGCACAGCTTCTAAAACAAGTTGAAGAATATATGGAAGCAGGATTTACAGGTTTAGCAATAGGACGAAATATTTGGCAATCTAAAAAACCAATTGAATTGACAAACAAAGTAAAAGATATAATTTGGAAAAAATGAAACCATTAATAGTAATAAATCTAAAGACATATCAACAAGGTAATGATAGCCTTAAACTTTCAAAGATAATAGAGCAAGTAGATAAGAATATTATCATTGGAGTTCAAGCAACAGATCTGTTTAACATTTCAAAAAATACAAAATTAAAAATATATTCACAACATGTAGACTCTCCAGAACCAGGAAGAAACACAGGCTTCATTTTGCCGGAAGCTGTCAAAAAGAATGGAGCAAAAGGAATATTTCTTAATCATTCTGAGCATAGGGTTTCATTAGAAGAAATCAAGTTAGTAGTTAATAGATGTAAAGAATTAAAACTGCAAACAATGATTTTCGCAAAAGATATTTCAGAAGCTAAAAAAATAGAAAAACTAAAACCAGATTATGTAATATTAGAACCAGCTGAATTAATAGCAGGAAGAATTTCAATATCAGAAAGCAAACCAGAACTAATAAAGAAAATAAGAAAAGAATTGAAATGTAAATTTTTGGTAGGTGCAGGAATCCATTCTAAGGAAGATGTTGATGTCGCAGTAAAATTAGGCGCGTCAGGTGTAGCGTTATCTTCAGCAATTACAACAGCTAAAAACCCTAAACAAAAATTGAAGGAATTAGTTTATGGGAAATAAGATTATAGCTTTAGATATTGGTGGAACAAGTATTCGTTGCGCATTAGTAGAAAAAAATAAAATTTCAAGACTAGTTAGATGCGAAACTCCAAAAGATAAAAAAGAATTTCTAAATAAAATATTAGAGTTAATACAATCATTTGATTCAAAGGAAGTAAAAGGAATTGGAGTAGGATACCCAGGAGTAATAGATAATGGTATAATAAGAAAAGCTCCAAATGTTCCGATAAAGAATTTTGATTTGAAGAAATACCTAAATAAAAAATTCAATAAAAGAATAGAGATATTAAATGATGTAAATTGTGTAGCATTAGCAGAATCAAAATTAGGTTGCAAAAAGAAAAACTTCTTTGTAATAGCATTAGGAACAGGAATAGGAGGAGGAATAATAATTAATAATGAATTATATTCAGGTTGGCATCATTGTTCAGAACTTGGTCATATAGTTGTAAAAGGACAAGATTTTGAAAGCTTATGGAAAAAGTCAAAAAAACAAATATATCAAGAATTTAACAAACCATTACTAATAAAAGATTTAATCAAGGTAAAAAATGAAAAATCAAAAAAGATCTTAGAAAATTCAGCCGATTACATTGGACAAGGATTAAGTTCACTAATAACAGTCCTAAATCCAGAGACAGTAATCCTAGCAGGAGGATTAAAAGAATCAGGACCAGTATTCTTAAATATGATAAAAAAATCGGTAAAGAAATATTCATTCTTAAATAAAAAAGTTCCAATTTTTTGGAGTAAATTAAGTGAACCAGGGATTCTCGGTGCAAGTTTGTTGATAAAATAATTTAATATTTTTTTGCGATATAAATATAAATTCCTAAAGAAACTAAACGAATTCTGGCTTAGATATTTAAACTTGATTCAACTCCTCCTCCCAGAGGTTGTATGATATCAATATTAAATCGAGCGCATAATTTCTCAAAAGGTAATGAGTTAATTCTAGTTAGATTATTTCTGGCTCTGGGTTTAGGTGCGATAGAGACAGTTTGGGCAGTTTATATGAGCAGCTTAGGATTATCAGTCTCAGCAATCGGTTTTATTTCCTCTCTCTTTCTAGTATTTAGTCTTCTTTTCGCCATAAGCTCAACACCAATCCTCGAAAAATTCAAACAAACTCATCTTCTAATTATGAGCCTCATTCTTTCGATAATATCGTATCTAGTTTTAGGATTTTCACACACGTTAATCTTATTTATAATATTCGCCTTGGTAATAATAGTCGCCAATGTTTTGCGAACAGAGTGTTTTAACATCATATTTAGAGATAATGTTAGCAATAAAGATCTGAATGGGAAAGAGGGTTTAATGTATGCTCTTCTAAATGTCGGGTGGCTAATAGGTCCATTGATAGCAGGATTTTTTATGATTAACTTTGGAATATCTTCAGTATTCTTCGTAGTAGCGTTGCTATTTATCATCGGATACTCATTGTTTTTACTTATGAATTTAAAATCTATCTCTAAGAAGAGAAAGAAAATTGATGACAATATATTTCGAAACATTAAGAGTTTTATTAAAAACAAAAAAATGAGGTCGCCTTATTTTATGACACTAGGCATTAAAACCTGGTGGTCTTTTATTTACATTTATATGCCATTATTTATCTTATATCATGGATTCGGAGCAACTACAATTGCAATATTTCTTTCTGCAATAATAATTCCATTAGTTTTGTTTGAAAGACAAATAGGACAAGCTTCACTTAAGTTTGGCTTCAAAAGATTCTTTTTAATTGGCTATGCTGGATTAATGTTAACTGCTATCACTGTGTTTTTTATTCCGAATATAATTGTACAGCTAATTCTTCTTGTATTGGCAAGCATATTTGCAGCATTTATAGAGCCAATTCAGGAAACTTTTTTCTTTAAGAGAACAAAAACTCTTGATGAAGAAAAGTATTACCCAATCTTCTCTACTTCGAGAGATGTCGGAGGATTAATTGGGAAATTACCTGTTGCTTTGATACTATTGTTTTTAGCTAATAAATTTGCATATCTAACTCTATTCGCAATAATGGCAATATTTTTCTTACTTGCTTTAAGAATTAAAGAATAATTAATTGTAAATTTAAGGTTTTAGAAATATTATTTCATCAGAGGGAATTTTGTTCCGAACTCTTAGATTAAAGAAATTATTATTATCAGGCATTGCTTTTTGATTAGTTTCTAATCTTGTTTTGTATATTTTTAGTCCACGTTTTTCAATTACTTTTTTAAAATGTTTAAATGAACCAAATGGTGAAGGTATATTCTTCCCATCTTTAGTTTGGTATGTTGCTTTCTGGAGGGATTTACAAGAGCCTTTAATATAGACTAATGCTAAATCATACTTGCCTCTTTGTTTTGCCCATATATTTAGAGATTTTATAAACTCATAGTCGACTCCTTTTGGAAGTTTTGGTTTTCTTAGCAATATGTCTTGGGTGATAAGTTTTACTGTTGATGCAAGGGCGCTGCCTGTGCTTTTCATTAGCTTTTTGTAGTATTTGACTTCTTGTAGATATGGCGTAAAATCTATGTATTCTTTTTTCATATCGTGTAAAGTTGTGTTGATAATTTGGTCTGCGGTTTCGGTATTCCCCCAGATTTGAGTGTGTCCGAAATTATGATTTTTTTCAAGCCATTTGAGAATTTTAAAGAGTTTCTTTATATCAGAATATTTGTGTTTGTAAGGATTGTTTTTTGAATTTAATCCATTTTTGCGGATATCTTTTTCGAATTCTTTTGGAAAAACACGATATAGTTTTCGATTGTCAATATATTTTTTCCAATATGCCTTGAGTTCCATCTCTTTCATGATTCAAATAATTTAATATAATATATAAGTTTACTCCCATGCCCAACTCAAACTTCATTCTAAAATGTTAAAAGACAAACACAAGAATTTAAAACTCGAGCAAAGATTTTTGGAATCGGGGTTTAATTCTAGAGAATGAACGCCCATACCCCGAATCGGACGGGGATGCCCGTGAGGGCCCGGTTTTCTAGACCGGTGCAATACCATTATGCGATATGGGCCTGTTCTTGCCATATCGTATTTCGTGAAGTAATTTATTTACTACTCTATGCGATATGGGCTTGTTTTTTACCATGAGCATTTATGAAACCCAAAGGGTTACTCTATGCGATATAGCCTAATAATTAGAGAAAAACTTTATTTAAAAGATTAAGGGTTATCCCAATTCTTATAAATCTGAAACAACATACAACATAAATGAAAAATAAAATTTCCATAATAATTCCAGCTCACAATGAAGAGCAATATATTGAAAAAACCATAAAGAATATACAAGCCAACAAAATGCCTATGGAAATAATTGTAGTATGCGATAATTGCAATGATAAAACATTTTCAATATCTAAAAAATATACAAAAAAAGTATTCAATGTAAATTATACAAATATAGCAAAAACCAAAAACTTTGGAACAAAAAAAGCCATTGGCGACATATTAGTATTCATAGATGCAGACACACTAATCAGTCAAAATTATTTAGAAGAAATATCAAAAGCGCTAACGAAATATGATTATGGAGTTGGAAAGTGGATAAGTGAAAGTAAGACTATCATAGGCAAATATATAGCATGGACAAATAATCGATATCATAAATTATATTCTTCAATTAATGGAAATTCTTTTATAAGAAGCAAAGTTTTTCATGAAGTCAATGGTTTTAACGAGTCCATATTAAGAGGAGAAGATAGTAACTTAGGAGAAAGATTAAAGAAAAATAAATTTAGTTTTATTCATCTAGGTAACATTATGCAAATACCCAGTGAAAGAAAATACAAACAAGAAGGATATTATAATAAAATATTAAAGGATAGAATCAAGGGCTGGTCTTATTCACTTCATAGAAAACAATATAATAAAACTCATCAAAACATTCAAAAACAAAATATCCTAACAAACTAACAATGGCAAATATATACTACAAACCGATCACAAATAAAACAACAACAAAAGAAATTCAAAAAATTACTCAACAACTCTTAGACACAATAATTTCAAAAGAAAAAATAAAATTAGAAAAGAACATCCCACTAAAAGTTCATTTCGGAGAAAAAAGAAACAAGACCTTTGTAAAATCAGAAAATTACGAAGGAATAATCGCTTATCTAAAGAAAAAGAAAATTAAAACATCTTATATCGAAACAAATGTTCTATACGGCGGACAGAGATACAGAAAAGATTTACATCTAAAACTGGCAAAAGAACACGGATTCACTCAACTACCAATAATTATCTCCGATGGTAACGAAGGTGAACAATTCACAGAAGTCGAAATCAACAAAAAACATTTCAAAACTTGTAAGATTGGAAAAGGTTTCCAGGACTATAAACAAGTACTAGTATTATCTCACTTCAAAGGACATGCAGCAGCAGGATTTGGAGGAGCAATCAAACAACTCGGAATGGGATTCGCATCAAAAGGCGGAAAACTTGCAATGCACATGGGCATCAAACCTCACATCATAGAAAGAAAATGTAAAAAATGTAATCTCTGTAAAACCCGATGTAATTATAATGCAATCACAATCGACAAAAAGTCAACAATAGATCACAACAAATGCGTAGGATGCAGCGCCTGCGTCGCAGCCTGTCCACACAAAGCAATTTCAATAATTACAACAAAAGGAATCCTAAAAGCAATAGGAATAGGAAACAATTTTAAAGAAAAACTGGCAGAATACGCTTACGCCGCTCAAAAAAACAAAAACAATATCTACATAAATTTCGCCATAAACATAACGCGAGGCTGTGACTGCGAACCACGAAAAATGCATCCAATCATGGAAAACATCGGGATCTTTATCTCAATCGATCCACTATCAATCGATAAAGCATGCTACGACATCATAAAACAAAAAGGCCACAAATTTAGAGGCCATGCAATCTTCGATTACGCAGAAAAAATAGGCCTAGGCAGTACACAATATAAATTAATTCGAATATAAAATAATTATTAACAATGAAAAAACCTTAAATCTTTTTAAGTTTTTTAGCAAGTTCTTCAACTGTTGTTAAGTCTTCTCTAATAGAAAGAATTCCCTTATCAAAAAACTCTTTATTTATCTTTATTCCCATATCTTCGAAAATCTCTCTTGGACTTTTCGATTTTCCAGTAGCTAAAAATTCTTTAATCTTTTCCATAAAAGAATGATTTCTCCTATATTCTTTCTGCATAGTTTTTGAAATCAATGCTCCACTCGCATAAGAATAAACATAAAACTTTAATCTAATATGCTCCCAATAAATCCACCATAAATTAGAGTTTGTCATATCAACTGAATTTCCCATATAGTTCCTCATGTGTGTTATAAATATTTTACCAATTTTTTCTTTTGACAAATATCCCTCTTCTCTATATTTTTTATGTATTTCTAATTCAAACAAGTAAAGTGAAATTTGTCTGTGAATTGTTGCAATATCTCCACCTACTTTTTTAAATAATAATTGAAATTTTTCTTCATCATTACAATCTTTTAAAATTTCTTCAAAGATAAAATCTTCCATAAAAACTGAAGCTACTTCGGCGGTTGCTTTAGTGTTTCCATAATTAAGTGGATTTTCTTTACTCATTAAGGTATGATTTATTAGATGTCCCATTTCGTGTGCAAATGTTGTAACATCTAGTAATTCATTAGTATAATTAAGCAATATAAAATGAGGATCGATATTTCTAAAATGGACACAAAAAGCCCCTCCGTTTTTACCTTTTTTGGGATGAGAATCAATTCTATTTTTTTCTAGAGTTTTTTCAAATATTTCTAAAAACTCTTTATCTAGACTATTAAAAACTTTCTTTAAAATTTTAATAGCTTCTTCATAATCATATTTTTTAGATTTGTTTGAGATATCAACGTTCCTTTCATGGTACCCTATATTTTCTTGACCAATTATCTTTGCAAGTAAAGAGTAGTATCTAGAAGAAATATCTAGATTTTCTTTAACCGAAGATAGAATAGAATCAATAAAATCATCATCTATTAAATCTCCTTTTATTCTTGATTCATCTGGCCTGACAAAACCACGAAGTTCATCAGAGACTTTTGCATCTTCTAAAAATGCATTAAGTTCTACCTCTGCAACATCTTCATATTTCTTTAGAATATCTTCAAATGCATCTCTTGCCTGGTTTCTAATTTTCTTATTTTTTGAGGTCATAATTGTTAAAAGTTCGGGATATGTTCTCTCTGACTCTTTCCCATTTTCAGTTTTTATTTTTCTAGTCTCTCCTAATAATAAAGATTCTACCATTTTAACCCACATGTCACATGATCCTTGTTGTTTAAGAGAAAGTATTTTTTCTTCTGGTTCTGTTAGAAGATATTTAGCATTTTGAAAAATTTCATTTAAATAATTTCTATACTCCTTTAATTCATTACATTTTAAGAATTCATCTTGTTTTTGTTGGTCGATTTTACTAAGCTCAATTTTAAAAAATAAGATTTTATTATATTGTTTTATAAGAAATTCTTCAACATTCATGAATTTCCTCCGAATTTCTTTATCATTATTATCAAGTTCTTGTTTAAGCCAGTAATAATATTCTTCATTTTTGGCTCTATTAAAATTATTCTCAAGCATTCCTAACTCATCTAAAGCCTCTTTCAATTTTTCAAAACTCTCTAAATATTTTCGATTCCCCTTCCATTTTAAGACAAAATTATCAAAAGATTCCTCGATAAACATTCTCTCCACATTAAAATCTCCATTCAAAGACTCAAAGTTCCAATCAGCTGTCATACAATAAAAGAAAGAAGATCCTTTTTATTATTTTCTCTTCCAAAAATTACTTTACCTCAAAACTTTTTATTTTCAGAGGTTCTTTTTAGCCAAAAAGAAAAGGACAATATAAATTCAATCATCGTGACTTAGAATCAGTTTCTTTTTCCCAGGGCTTTTACTTTACAAAGAAAAAGGCTTAGTCAATCATTTCAATCTTAATCTTAACTGTTCTTGGAATAGAAATACGCATAATATTATGTAAAACTTTATCGTTAGATTGAAGGTCAACAATTCTTTTATGGATTCTCATTTCAAATCTATCAAAAGTTGCTTTTCCATCACCACATGGAGATCTACGAGTAGTCACCTTAAGTTTTTTAGTAGGTAAAGGAATTGGACCAGAGATAACAATGCCCGCAGCTTTCGCTATATCTTTTATCCTATCGATAACTTCATTTAATTTATCGATATCTACACTTTGTAGCTTAATCCTTACTTTACTCATAGCATACAATAAAAAAATATGCTTTTAAATCTTACTGTTGTCAAATAACTATGAACAAAAAAAATGTTATATTAGTAATTCTATTTATAATTTCAGGCATACTCTATTATCTATGGGCGAGCTCTCAGCAGACAATGTCTCAATTGGAAACAACGAGAATCATTGACGGTGATACAATTGAATTATCGAATAATGTAAAAGTAAGGTTGTTAGGAATCAATACCCCAGAAAAGGGAATGCTAAACTCTCAGCTTCCAATATCATATCTAAACAATACTATCTTAAACAAAGAGATAACACTCATTCATCAAGATACAGATAAGTATGGAAGAATACTAGGTTACGTCTTTCTAAATAATAAAAATATTAATCAAGAATTAATCGAACACGGCTACGCTCATTTATACTATTATGGCAAAGATCAATATTATAATCAATTAAAACAATCTGAAACACAAGCCAGAAATCAAGAACTAGGGATCTGGCATAAATCTTCAAATTATCATTGCCTAAACCTAATAGAATTAAAATATAACGATGATAAATATGGCAAAGAAACACTAACATTAGAAAATAATTGTCAAAAACAAATTGATATCACAATAAAAGACGATGCAACACATATTTATAAAAGAACTCTCGATACAGGAATTTATCAAGAAAACTTCAATCACATATTCAACCAGGCAGGAGATAGCCTATATATTTGGGATAATGAAGGATTAGTAGAGTTTTATAGATACGAATAATTAATATAGACAACCATATACAAAATATTCTCAGGATATTACAACATAAATTTCAACAATTACACAAAAATAAAAGTAATCAGATTTGAAGTAATTTTTAAGAACTAATACTAATTACTCACTAACCTTAGAGCATTATTTTTTTGATTCTTTTATTTCTTTTAATTGTTCTTTAGCTATATCTAAAACAACTGAGATTGGTTTAAAATAAGGGCAAACAGATTTAGCACAATCAAATCCAATAACAACTTCTCCCTTTTCTGTATCTATTTTTAAATCTCTTTCAGTATAATTACAAGGCGGCATATTGTTTATATGCCCACCATACAATTCTACACATCCACAACTTAATGTTGCATTTTCATTTGAGGGATCAGTTAGTTCATGTGAAAACATATGAGTATTGCAACTTCTTTTTAAATAATTATGATGTATACAAAAGACATTTTCTACACCGAAACTTTTTCCTCTATAATCAAATTCTGGATTTTTCTCCCCCGAAAACCTAGCATTCTGAACTTTTATGTGATGCATATATAATGCCCGTTCATATCTTTCTTGTCTTTCTGGAGCAAGTTTCTCATCAATTGTTCCTCGTAAGTTCTGAAATCTATCTTTTGGCATATTTTATCAAATGCCTTTTACTTTATAATAATTTATTTTCTAGAAAATGTATTATATAAAGTAATAGTTTCTAAACAAAATCTTAATAACCTCAAAATCCATAAAACCTCATGACACAATACAAAATAGGTAATCTAAAACTGAAAAACCAATATTTTTTAGCTCCAATGTTAGAACCAAATGACATAGCCTTTAGACTTCTATGTAAGAAGGCAGGATGCTCTCTAACATATACGGGAATGACAAACCCATTAACAATTAAAAAACAAAATCTACAAGATAAACCAGCTTTACAATTATTCACAAATTCAGTAAAAGGAATAAAACAATTTATGAAACAATATGATAAAAAGGTTGCAATGTGGGATTTTAATTTAGGTTGCCCATCAAAGTTGTCAAGAAAATTAGGACATGGAGCATTTCTTCAAAAAGATTTGAATACAATACAATCAATCTTCAAAGAAATTCGCTCCTCAACAAAAAGACCATGCACAGTCAAGCTAAGGAAATCACCCAATACCATAGAAATCGCGAGATTAGCAGAACAAGAGAACTTTGACGCAATAATTATACATCCAAGAACAATCCAACAAGGATACTCAGGGGAACCAGATTATAAGTTTGCTCTTAAATTAAAACAATCAGTTAAGATTCCAGTAATATATTCTGGAAATGTAACAACAAAAAACTATAAAACAATCTTGAATGATTTTGACTTCGTAATGATAGGACGAGAAGCAATGGGAAATCCAGGCATATTTTTACAACTACAAAACAAAAACAAAAAAATCAAATTCCAAGATTACCTAAAATTAGCAAAAAAATACAAATTATATTATAGACAAATAAAATATCAAGCAATGAATTTTACAAAAGGTAAAAAAAACGCAAAGATTATGAGGCGAGAACTTATTCGAGCAAAAACACTTAAAGATATAGAAAAATCATATGATATATTGTAACCTTTCAACAAACCTTAAATAAGCAAAACTATTTTTCATTGAATGGGGAACGTTTTAGAAGAAAAAAATGAGGATTTAGAATATTTACTAATAATAAAAGGGGTTCAGGAATTACCATTTGCGGTAGGAAAAAATCTTTTAGCAGATTTCTTAATAGGCAGCTACAAAAACAAATCAATTTCAAAGAACCAACTCGATGAACTTCATCATTTTGGAATTCTTTCTTGGGACAGAGATAAAGTTCTAGAGTACATAAATAAGCTAATCAGAAAAAAGATGTTAGAAGAAACATCTCCAGATTATAACAAGTTTGTAAAAGTTTTAGAAGTAACATTAAAGGGACAGAATGAACTATCTAAACCAACATTCAATGATAAAAAAACATTCGATATAAAAGTTTCTGAAGTTACAGACCAAGAGAGAGAAAACTTCAAATATTATAATGACTTTTTGAATATTTATAATGACGAACAAAAAAAAGCAATAATATCAGGTGCAAATCATATTCTAACAATCGCGGGAGCAGGCTCAGGCAAAACAACAACACTAATCAAAAGAATAGAATTTTTAGTTAAATATAAACAAGTTGAACCGGAAAAGATATTAGCAATTACTTTTACAAGAAAAACACGACAAGAAATGATAATCAAATTAAATGAAATAGGAGTGGAAAATGTCAACGTTCATACATTTAATTCATTTGCAGAGAACATCTTACGTCAATACGAACAACAAATTTATGGAAGAAGAATGAGAGTAATTGGGTATTCAGAAAAGATAATAGCCGTAAATATGGCATTAGTAATGTTGGGGCTGGATGTAGAACAAGTAATAGACGACTATTTTTCATTAAAACAAAGAGAGAGTAAAACACCATCACAATTACAAAATATCTTTATGAATGACTGTTTTTCAATAATAGAATATCTAAAAATGACAGGACAAGAATTATATGATTTTAGCAAGAAAACAGATGCGAAACATCAACATAATGCACGCAGATTATATCAATTAATCAAGGTATTAGTAGAACATATGAGTACAAATAATTTAAGAGATTATGCAGATCAAATAATAGACACAACAAACTTTTTTAAAAAAGATCCATTACAAATTCCAAAATATGAACATTTATTGGTAGACGAATATCAGGACGTAAACGTTCAGCAAGTCAATTTAATCAAACTAATTAATCCAAAAAATATTTTTGCAGTAGGTGACCCAAGACAGTCTATCTACGGATGGCGAGGAAGTGATATAAATTTTATATTACATTTTGAAAACGACTTTAAAGATCCGGAAATAATTCATCTAACAAAAAACTATCGAAGTAAAAACGAAATAGTAAAGATAATGAACAATGTGATTAAAGAAATGGAATTGCCTTATCTAACCTCATTAGATGAATATAAAGATGCTGATGTAAAACTATTTAGTTTTGAAAATGAACAAGCAGAAACGAATTTTATTTTAGAATATCTAAAACAGACCCAAATTCCATTACACGAAATATTTATCTTAGCAAGAACAAACAAACAATTGGTCGCAATCTCAAATATCCTAAAGCAAAGAAATGTAAAACACATTCTAAAAACAGAACATATTCAAACAAATGTCGAAGCACAAGAAAACCATTTAACCCTTGCAACAGTTCATGCTATCAAAGGTTTAGAAGCAAAAACAGTATTCGTAATAGGATGCAGCACACAAAACTTCCCATGTAAAGCATCAGACCATCCAGTAGTAGAAATGATAAAAGACGAAATATATGACAAGGACGCAGAAGAGCTTCGTTTATTCTATGTTGCAATATCAAGAGCAAAAGAACAATTATATATGACATACTCAGGCACACAAACAAATTTCATAACAGACGAAATGATGACAATGTTAACATAGGAATAAAGGTAGTAAACAATCCATTCTTAAAAAATAGTATTGTGTCAATATTTACACAGGAAGTTGCATTAAAGCCTTAACAACATTAATCTCTAAATCTTGATTTTTATCAATAAATTTATTAAACAATTCCTGAATCTTCTCATTTCTTTCTTTTTTCTTTCCTTCAATTCCCAACAAATCACAATAAACTTTAATTTCCTTATCAGAATGATAATACAAAGGTCTCGCAATAGTATCTTTAGGTAAAGGACCACTAAAATTTCCTTTCAAAATGTTGTCAAAAGTCTCTTCTGCAACATCAGACAAATTATCATCATAAATATTTGCTTTACCAGAAGTTTCAACGATAAACTTTTGTTCTAAAATACTTTTTAATACGACACTATTAACACAATTAGACTCCTCCATTCTGAAAATCTTATCAGAAGGCATCATCTCGAATTTTCTAATAGTCTTAAAAACTTTCTTCTCAAAATAACGAATAAATTCTGGTTTCGTCAACTTTCGTTGGTTTGTAAATTCCCAAACATAGTTTGTCATAGAAATGAGGAGAAAATTGAGCTTTTATAGTTTTTGGGATAAATCATTTTTAATCATCTGTCTTCTATGACACTCTTCATCAACTCGGAATGTATTTTTGAAATATACCCCTTCTACCTCTTCGAGTACTATACCTTGATTCCTTGCACAAGAACCTAATTCTGTCACAATTATTTCTTTGATAGTATAATATTCTCCTTTTACAACTGCAAGCTCATCATCTCTACGTGCATAAACTATGGTTCCTGCTCCATATAATCCATGATAATATTCTCCCTTTAAGTATATCCTAGCAATGTCCATTATTATAGAAGAATTTATATTTTTATAAAGTTTTATTTGATCCTAATTCATTTTTCTAAACAATCTCCAAAAACTTTATTAACAATATCTTCCAACTAATATAATGAAAGGTGGACTAATTATACGAAGTAATATCAGAAAATCAACTGATTTACCAATAAGTGAAGAATTCTTTGTTGAATTTGAAAAAAAAGTCGAAGACATGTTAAAATCAGCAGAAAAACGAGCAAGAGGAAATTTTAGACGAACTTTGTTTGCTAGAGATTTATAATTCTAAAATGGAAGAACCAAAACATCAAATTGACTTTGACGATAAAGGTAATATCATTCTTAAAAAAACAGCAAATGTAAAGAGAGGAGCAACAAGTAGAGCAAGTGGTGGACAATTTGAGTTAAGAGTTCGGCACGATCTTGACGATAAAGGTTGGATAGTAGACAAATGGACAAATAATCTGGATATGGAAAAGAATAAAATAACACCAGCCAAAAGAGTCTTCAAACGATTCAAAGCCAACATGGGAGTAATGACAATAGGAACAGGATTCCCAGATTTTATAGCATTTCAACTAATGGAAAATCAATACAAGATAATCGGAGTTGAAGTAAAAATGAATGGAAAATTATCAAAAATAGAAAAAGAAAAATGCGCATGGTATTTGAAGAATAAAACATTCTCTGAAGTATGGATTGGGAAGAAGATTAAAGAAAAAAATAGAGTAACAGTAAGATACGATAATTTTAAAGAGACTTATCCAAAATATTTAATATAACCTATAAATAAATTTCAAATTAAATATAAATGATATGGAAAATAGTCATACTTTTAATTTTTTTATCAACAATTATTTCGGCAATAGAAATTACTGATATTAACTGCCCAGAAGAAATATCAACAAGTCAAGATTTTATATGCGAGTTAGATATTAATGAAGTAAATGGACTTTATGATATAAAAATCCAAATACAAGGAGGAGACCAAACAATTAATAAAATCTGGAATAATGAATGGCAACGCTCAGATTGGTATGTCACTAGATTAATAGACCAGTCAGGTCAATATAAAATAAAGCTATTAATAGATAAAGAATTTTTAGGAACAGCTAATGGTTTAATAAGAATACGAGAAACAGGTACTAAACAATACATATCTGAAAATACATTTCAATTAGAGATAATAGAAACCATTGTGGAACTGGTTGAAGAATCAGAAGAATCAGAATCAGAAAAACATAATTCAAAAACAGAAAAATCCAAAGAGCCTATAAAAAAAAAGATTTTACCAATTAGATTAAATGAAAAAAACACTACAACCACAATATCCCAAAAAGTTATAAACCTTAATTCAGATGAAAGAATAGAAGAAACGATATATGAATCAAAAAACGAGAAAATAAAGAGATATTCATTTTATATTTTTGTTCCATTTTTGGTTATAACATTAATTCTTCTATTATTCAAAAAATGGTAATAGCAATAATGATTGTAGAAATAATGGGGCGACCAGCTCCACATATAAAAGAGAAGTTAGAGGAGCATATAGGGAAATTAGATGAAATAAAAGGTACCAAAACAATAAAAAAAACTTTTAGTGAATCCAAAAAGGTAGATAAAGAAGAATTATATACATGTTTTTGTGAAGTAGAATTCAGTTGTGACAATTTTAAAACATTATCAGAAATAGTAATCGGTTTCATGCCAGCATCTATTGAAGTTGTTGATCCATCTCAAATGAAAATCAATTGCAAAGATGCAACAGAAATATTAAGTGAATTAACAGAAAGATTACATCAATATGATAACATAGCAAAACAAGTACAAGGAAAGATAAGTTATCTTAATAGCGAATTAACAGCAGCAGCAAAAATTCTAGAAGATCACGGGTTAATAAAAGATGGGAAATTAACGAAAAAGGCTCTAATAAAAAATAAAAAATAAATGTTTATTTCTTCTTTATTCCAACTTTTTTATATTTCTGCATTATCAAATAACCTACAATACCTAATGCAATAAAGATAATAATACCCCAAACCCAATTGTTCGAAGGTTTTTCTGTAGGGTTACTATCGTCAATAGGGGCACATTTAACGCCTTCAGCACAACAATAATTAATCTCTTCATCAACAGTCATATAATAATCTCCTTTACAAGTCCCTTCACAGAGAGTCCCATAAAGTTCAGCGCAAGTTTTGTTCTGATAAATAGTTGTAGCTTCAGGGTTAGTTAAAACTTCTTCTGATATAATAGATATCAATAAAGGCACAACAAGTTCATATCTTTCACCTAATTCGGTATATGAAATAGTTACATTATCTTTAAAAAAGCTTTCAATATTATACATAGAATTAATAGTTAAATTAGTACTCTCTTTTGGTCCTATAGATAGAGGAATATCTAAACTAACGAAATCTAAGTTTGTTGAAACATTTATTTTGGTAATGTCATTTACTCCTAAATTCAATAATTTGAATGTAGTATATTTTTGAATATTCTTATAAGAATTAATTACAATGTTTTTCCTCCCAGGTCTGACATTTAAAACTATCTCTTCTTCTTCCTCTACTAAAGAACTATTTATTGTTTCCAAATCAGTCAGATAAACCACAGGAATCTTAAATTTTTTATAGGTAGATATTTCAATAATCTCAAAATTAGATTTTGGTTCAATCTGTAGTGTCCTAGTACTTTTAGGATCGATAGACATAATAAATTCGTCATATTTAATTGATAACGTATCATTCCCTTTATTTGTAAGTTTAAGTTCTGGATTCTCAGCAGTAAAAATTATACCAGGAATAATTTCCAATAATTCTCCCTTATCTTCTCCAACAGTAATATTTTCATTAATGACGGCTGATAATAAATCTCCTCCAACCTCATATAAAATTTCATCAGATTGTAATATGTATTCACCTGGACCACTAAAGACAGCATATAAATAGAATATATCATTATAATGAAAAATATCAAATTCCAAATCGATTTGTCTTCGTCCTTCATAAAAATGTAGATTATTTTTACTAAGAGTATCTTTAAACTTGCCATCAGTTGAAATCTTTATTACCACAGATTCTCCAGCATATGGATTCGGAGTTAAAATTTCGATATTAGGAGCAGAATTAACAAAAGTTGCTAAGAAAATACAGGTTAACAATAAATATATAGGATTAAATTTCATTTTAATTTGGCCTCTGAGGTGGCATCGATCTCCTAGGTGGCATTGGTCTTCTGGGTGGGACTCCATATCTACTAGGTGGAAAAGGTGGCTGTCCTGGTCTAGGTGGAATTCCACCGTTCAGATTATTCCCAGAAGGATTTTTGTCCATTTTAGATTTAGATTTAAACAATAGAAGTTTAATCTGTTCTTTGTATATAATACCAATAACAACCAATACAATAACAATAGAACCAACTAGAATCCATATCCACCAAGGAACTCCTTCCTCATTATCTTGAGATGGCAACATTTTACAACAAATTTTGGAACCATCACAGTCATAATTTACGGGTTCATAATATTGACTATCACAACTGGATAAACATCTATGATTGGCAAGAATACACTCACTATCTTCATCCTCTTCTTCTGTCTCTGGGGAAACACAACTAGTAGTACAGCAAAAATCGCTATCTTTAGTTTTTATTTCCTTACTAGAACAGACCTTTCCAGTTGCACACTCTACTCCACCAGCATCACTACATAAATTTACAACAGGATTTTTACAACATGTGGTTGTAATACCACCATCACAAAAATACGAACTACCAATATCATCATCGACACTACAGGCAGATTCAGGGGTACAATAATAACCAGCATCTTCACAAAGAATCTCGCTAGAATCAACAACTCCATCTCTTCGTTCAACAGCCCATAAAATCATAGCAGTATCTAATTGCTTATTTGCCCAACAACCATTATCTGCTTGAGTAAACCAAAGAGAATCTTCAGCTCTTCTTGTCTGTTCTTGATTCATTCCTAATGCTAATAAAACTAATCCAGTATCATAATATTTACTAACTCCATTCCACCATAATCCATTGGTATTTTGTTCTTTAATCAATTGAGTAGAAATTTCAGTATTAAGTGGGTCTAATAAGTACAAGAATACATTTGGAGAAAATTGTTTGTTTTCCGTGGATGCAGCAGTAATATAAGGTAAGAAACTGCTAACATCATAACCCAACAATGAAAGAACATATGCACCCCAAGCAGTATCTTCAAAGGAACACTGAGCGCTATTAGCAGAAGATGGGAAACATTTTGATTTGACCATTATATTTGCACTACCATAAGCTCCAACTTCCTCAGTGTTATCTAAAACATAAAAAGTCTCCTTATGCCTGGCATCGAAGTATAATAAATTAGTAATAAAATCTTTATCACAGGCAACCTCAAAATTCGTACCATAACATATAGGATTAATCTCTAACCAGAAACTAGAAGATACAGGACTAAAGCATACTCCTAAATCTTGAGAGTCTATTTTTTTTGTTTTCTTAACATTGAAGTTATAGCTACTAGAATTATATTTCAAAGAACAATTAGTTTCACTATCAGAATCCTGTTGTAAATACCAAATGATATCTTTAGGATTAATCGCTCTACCTAATAACCATGTTTCTAATACCGAATAATCTTCTCCAGCATGTTTTAACGCTAATATTCCCAAGGCCGTATCTCGAACAGAACCAAGATTATTATTTTGGACATTTGCTTTTAATTTATTAACACACCCATCATAAACATTGTCGGGTGTTGCTAAAATCGTCAATGCAATTTCCTGTATATTATCAGTATCAGCACAACCTCCTCCAACCTTTGCTTCCAGACAATCAAAGGCTCTTTGAACACGAGAATCATTTACAGTTTCATCTTCAGCGATAACAAAACACATACTAAAAAAAACCATCAATAAAATGATTAAAATCCCTACTCTTTTCATAGAAAATAAAGTCATTAATTATTTATAAAGATTTGGAAAATTACAAAGATTCTCTTATCAAGAGTTGTTTAGTCTTATTTTATTTATCATCATCTTTCTGTACACCTAAATCTCTAAAAACACCATTATCTATAACTTATTATGGAAAAAAAAGAGCTCAAAAAAGTTCAAACAATAGCAAAATCATATTATCTAAGAAAAGATATACAACAAGCAATTTTTGAATTTTGTAAAAATAGAGAAACAGTAGCGAATTTTAATAATGAATATTTTGCAAAACGACCAGACTTTTTAGATTATCCAAATGATGTTGGAAATTTGGCAAAAAGCGGAGCAACATCATTTCATTGTTCAGAAGAATTATGGTCAAATCCGCTAGATATAAACACAAATATGACTCCAAAAGAATATAATGAAATTAAGATAGGTTGGGATTTCTTAATAGATATCGATTCAAAATATTTTGATTATTCAAAGCTTGCAGCACAACTACTAATCAAAGCACTAGAACATCACGGAGTAAAAAATATTGGAATCAAATATTCAGGGAGCAAAGGATTCCATATATTAATCCCATTTAAGGCCTTCCCTTCAAAAATAGGCGAACATAATACAAAAGACATGTTTCCAGAATGGCCAAGACTCGTAGCAAGTTATCTTTTCAATTTAATAAAAGAGCCAATGTATAATGAAATTTTAAAAATGACCAGTCAAATTGACCTTGAAGAAAAAGGCGAATTAACAATGGAAAATATCTGTCCAAAATGTGGAAATAAAACAGATAAAAAGGTAATTGGAAAGTATAAATGTCAAGATCTCAAATGTAGAACAGAAGTCGAAAGTATGAAATCAAATCGAAAACAAATGATTTGTCCCTCTTGTAATGGAAAAATGATAAGAATTTCAAAAAGAGAAATAAGCTTTTGCGAAACATGTAAAATAAATACATCAAATCTAGAAAGTTCCGATTCAGTAGATGGCAAAAAGGTTTATCGTGAAAAGAAAAAACTTGAATTTGATTTAGGAAAAAATAAGACCCAAGATATTAAATTAAATAGTCTTGAATTGCAATACAGCAATTTTGAAATAAAGAAACAAATAGATGATATTGAAAAATCAATTGATATTATATTAGTAGCATCAAGACACTTATTCAGAGCTCCATACTCACTCCATGAAAAAACAGCCTACGCTTCAATCGTTATTGACAAAAAAGATCTTCCAAACTTTAAACCATCAGATGCAGATCCACTAAAAATAAAATCTCCAAGATCCTTTATGCCAGATTGTGAAGATGGTGAAGCAAAAGATTTGTTAGCTCAGGCATTAGATAAAGTAGAGAAAAGGACAGAAAATACAGAATCTAAACGATATGATAAAACAAATTCAATTGATATAAAAGGTTTAGAAATAACCGAAGAGATGTTCCCCCCAGTAATCAAAAAAATTCTTAAAGGTATAAAACAAGACGGACGAAAACGAGCATTATACTTACTTCTTTCTTTCTATAACTCATTAGAATTTCCACAAGAATATATTAAAGAAAAATTAGCAGAATGGAATGATAAAAATTATGCCCCATTAAAAGAGGGTTATTTACAATCTCAAATTACATGGTTTGAGAAAAGAAGACCACTCCCACCAAACTATGACAAACCAATCTACAAAGAATTTGGAATAACATCACCACCAGAACCAGGGATGAAAAACCCAATTAATTATACAATCAAGAAAGCATTACAGAATAAAAACAAAAAATCTAGAAAATCTAAAAAATAACTATTTCCTTCTTGGAACAACAATCCAAAATAGAATATAAGCCAAAATTCCACCACCATATGCTAAAGAAAATGCAACCCAAATTAATCTAACTAAAGTAGGATCAATATTAAAATAATTAGCAACACCAGCACAAACACCAGCAATGATAGAATCTTTTTCCTTTGCACGATACAATTTCTTAATTTTTTCAACCATCTTAATTACCTTTTCTATCGTTAGCTCTCAAAGAAGGATATGCCTTTGGTACTTTAATACGAGAATGTCTGTGCCCTCTAGCTTTCTTACCAGCAGAAGTTAAGCCCCTTAAAGATCTACCTTTATTCCCGGGTTTAGTAATAAAACTTAATTGTTTATCAGATTTGATTTCAGGAGCAACCCTATCAACCAAAATAACCTCAAAGAAATAATTCATACCATCTTTACCAACTTGATAAGAATTTAGAACTTCCATATTTTTATATTTTCGACTAACTCTTTGTTCAGCAATTTCTCTATAATTCATACGTAAATTCTTTCTTATATGTAATCTTTTTGTTCTTCTTCCCTTATTAGGCCTAGTCCTCTTATGACCACCTCGCTTAATTCTAATTCTAACAACAACAATACCTTTCTTAGCCTTATATCCTAAAGCACGAGCTCTATCAATTCTCAAAGGTTTCTCAACCCTAATAATAGATTCACCTTTACGCCATTCAATCATTCTTGCTCTAAGAATCTTAATGTCAGGCTTCTTCCACGCTTCTCTCCAATATTTCGTAGCACTCATATTAATTCTTTGAAAAATCACTTTAAAAAGCTTATTGTTATCAGCCCCTAAACAAATATCTCTTTGGATGAAAGTAGAAATTTAAAGCAGTCAAATAATGTCCTTTATTATTATTAATCTTCGAATAAACATTGTAATGTTTCTCCTTTAATTCTTCTAATAATTTATTTCCAAATCGATAAGGAATAACAACATCAGCTTTGGAAAGGTAAACATAAACGTTTTTAGCTTTCAATTTATCAATATTATTTTCAGGGGCAAGTTCCCTCCATCCCTTTTTTAGTTTTTTTAGTAAAAAGCCCTGTTTCTCATATCTGTTTTTCAAATGCTGTGTTCTTATTCCATTCCATAACGATTCAGCTAAACAGTGACCAGGAATAATCAAGAATAATTTTTGGATATCTTTGTTATTAGCAGCTAAACAAGCACTAACACAACCAATACTAATCCCAATGATATTTATTTCTTTAAACTTAAAATCCTTTTTCAATCGTCTAAGCTCATCTGAAAAATCTTTTTTAATACTAGTAAAGTTTTTGATAACATCCTTATAATTATCATCCAAAAGACTGGCACTAAAAGAATATTCCAAAAAAGAGTATCCCCGTTTTTTCATAACCTTTCTTAACTTTCTATTCAAAGAATCTTTTTCATAACCTTCCATCTGTGGAAAGAATACATAAAGAACATCAGACTTTTTTTGATGAAAGAAGTGTTTCAGAATAAGTTTTCTATCTTCTTTTTCTTCGTACTTATTATCAACCTTTTCACGAAAATGTGAAATCAACGCATCAATTTTCATACTAGTCAAAATAATCTTATATAAATAAATCTTTCTCCCGAAATACTCATCAAAAAAACTTATAAAGCACAAATTCCCCCCATTAACATAAGCGAGCTCGTAGCGCAGTCAGGTAGCGCACCGCTCTGATAAGGCGGGGGTCCTGGGTTCAAATCCCAGCGAGCTCATTAATTTGAAGACAGGACAGTCCTGGGCGAAGAAAACGCTTTGAAAAATCATACTATTTTATATTGAGTATTGTAATTTTGAGATGCATTTTTTGAGTAGAATCCCAGCGGGCTCATTCTCCAATTCACCCGCTCAGGATTTGAACTTGTTCAATTCCCTCACAACGAGATTTATTGAGTTTTGAATGAAGCAACTTGTTTACTACTTTAACGCAAAGAAATCTTCGATTTCTGCGGCTTGGAGCAAGTTGAAATTTGTTTACAATTTCATGTGACTTTTAGCGAGCTCATTAACTCACTTGGATATCTAGTAATTTATCAATTCTCTTCGCATTTAGCAGAAATTATAAACATAAGTCCAAAAGTGTTATAAATAATTAATAGGTAATTATTATATGAATGTACTAATAACTGGAATAGCTGGATGCGGGAAATCTACTGTTGCAAAGAAACTTCAAGAGTTGGGCTATGTTTCCTATGATATAGAAAGTATAAGAGGATTATTTGCAATGCGCGATAAAGAGACCAAAGAATTAGTTAAAAACTTCGATGATGAGTCTATAGAATCAACAAAACAGAATGAGTGGATTTGCGATATTGGAAAATTAAAGGATTTTATACAAAAGGATGCCGACAAAAAAGTTTCTTTTTATTGTGGAATGGCGTCAAATTTTGATGAGTTGCTTCCATTGTTTGACATTAAGCTTTTATTGGTTGCCGATGAAGAAACAACATTAAAAAGACTTAGAACGAGAAAGGGTCCTTATGAATATGGGCACACTCATGAGGTCCAACAAGATATAATAAGCTGGAAACCTGATTGGGAAAAGAAACAACTTGAAAAAGGTTTGATAAAAATAGATGCGAGTGAGCCTTTGGGAGAAGTTGTTAAATCTATTTTAGAAAAATCATTACTACAAATTAACTACTGATTATTTGTTTTGTAATTCTCCTCATTGATTTTGATAGATTTTGGCGAGATAGTTCTGAGGGATAAAAATTGAACTATCGAATATAAGACCAGCTCCCATCATATTTCTGTCTAAAACTCTCAATCCTAATCCAAACTCTCCAAATATTATCCAATTCTGGTCCTAAAAAATATAACAAATCTTCAATATCTTCTCTCAACGAATGAAAGGAGGTAATTCATGAAAATAAAAATATTATACAGTATTTGCATCATCGCATTTTTATTTAGCGTAGGTACGGTTTTAGCAATGGATGAAAATGCAAGTAGTCTAACAAAGGTAAGAGTTGACGTTATGGAATCTAGTATAGGAATTTCAGCTCCAACACTAGTTGTGTTTGAAGATATTGCTCCTGGATATATGACAGAAAGACAGGACTTAGATATAGATAATATAGGAACAGTAGATATAAGTGTAACACCTATGTTAGAGAATGATACGACAGATGTTTTTAGTAACTTAGCATTTAGAACAGTATTAACAGATCCTTTGTTACAAATCGGAGACTTCTCGTTAGATATCTTAAAAGCAACAACAGTAGGCTCAATTAGAACCGAAAGAGTTTATATGTATCTTGATTTAACAGCAGCATCAGATGCCACAAGTGGAGATGATATAGAAGCAGATATAGTATTCTGGGCAGTTCCATTATAAAATGAAAAAAACATATTTATTTTTTATTTTTTTTATTCTTCTCAACGGAGTTAATGCAGTAAATCTCAAAATTTTTCCAGAAGAGGTTTCTTTTGAAGGGTTCCCAAATCAACAAATATGTAAAAATATAACTATAGAAGCCTCAGAGCCATTGACAATAATCATTCAGGACAAGTGGGCGGTAAAAGGGTATAATGGGAGGGAGTTAGTAAAACATAAACTCCTAAGTCAAAACCTAAATTTAAATTTAAAATATTCTAAAAACAAAACGATAGAAAAGAATGACAGCTTAGAAATTTGTATCACCGCAAAATTTGTTGGAGATTATCATGGAGTATTGTTATCGCGAATACAAAATCAATCAGCAGGAGTTGGTGTATGGTTAAAATTAAAAATTAAAGACAAACCAAATGTTATGAATAGAATAACAACTAATGTAATTAATAGTAATAAGTTAGGGAATGTTCCAAACATTTCATTTATCATAATTATATTGACAATAATTCTAGTATTAGAAGCAATAATATTCATAAGAAAGAAAAAACATTCATAATATCTTCTTTAACCAAGTTCGAATCATATCTTCAGGTTGTGCACCATTAAATTCATCAACAATCTTTCCATCTTTAAACAACTTAACAGCAGGAATACTCATAACATCATAATCCCCAGCATACTTTTTATTTTTATCAACATCGACTTTCGCCAAAATAATCTTTCCATCAAATTCTTTAGCCAGTTTCTCTAACACAGGTTTCAACATCATACAAGGACCACACCAAGAAGCCCAGAAATCGACCAACACCGGAACACTTTCAGATTTCTTAATAACATCTTTTTCAAAAGAATCATCACTCACATCATTTTCCATAAACAATTCAGAATAAATTCTTTTATAAATTTTTCTAGAGCTAATTTAAAGTGGTGACGATATCTTTCTCAAACAAGTATGACTACTAAAAAAGACAACAAACGAAAGCCTTATATAACGTAAATATTCGACATAATAATGGAAAATAATAAGTATGATAAAAGTCAAATGTTGAAAACATTAGTAGCTTTAGTAACTCCTCCATTCACATCTTCTGAGTATAAAATAGAATCGAATAGCTCATCAATTCGAGGTTTTTGCTCAAAATATTCTTGTGGGATTTCATTAACGGCACAAACAAGATACAATCAACATACAAACCCATCCCTCTATTCACGTAATTCAGATAAATATCTAATGGAATAAATTATTCACTGTAATCACAAACTCTTAAATATCTTATCGCCCTAACAATAACATGAGAAGTGTTCCATTAATAAAAAGACAATTTCTGATTCTATTAGTATTTTCATTCCTAGTTTCTGTAGCATCAATTATACATGGCATCTTTTTTGATATGGACTTCTCTCAAGTTGCACGACTAACATTTGAAGGACTAGTATTCACATTCATTATATTATTTCCGGCAATATTATTTTTAGAATGGGTATATGATTTAAACAATGAAAAGAAATTTAAAGAGTTTGAAGCAAGAATCAAAAAGCTAGAAAAAAAGAAATTATCCAGATAAATATTTCTTGAAAAGTTTTTCCATTCTTTCCCATTTATAAAAAACATCTTTCTTATAATATTCTTTTGGTAATCCTAATTCTTCAGCAATGCAAAACGCTCCTTCTAATAAAGAATCAAAATCATACTGAGTAAAATTAGCAATTATATAGGAAAGACTTCTAATTGAATCTTCATCTTTAGGCTTGTTCTGCATTAAGCTCAAACAAATTTGAGTAACTTCCTTTTCTAAATTTATATATTCTTCAGAATTGAGATCTCCTCTAAACGAATTTAACTTTTCATTAATACTTTCCAATTTTTTTTCCGTCTTCTCATCTAAAAATTCATTCATTTAATATTAATTAAAATATAGCTTATATAACTTCGTTTGCTTCAATTCTCCCAAAACATTTATTAACATTCATTACTATATTCAATTATGGTAATAACAGCTTTCATTCCAATAATAACAACCGCAGCGATATACGTATTGTCAGGGTTAAAGATTGTTAAAGAATATGAAAGAGGAGTGAAATTTACTTTCGGAAAATTCTCAGGTATGATGCAACCCGGATTAAAAGTTGTTGTCCCAATAATTCAAGCATGGCGAAGAGTAGATATAAGAGTAAAAGCAGTTGATGTGCCAGACCAAGACGCAATTACAAAAGATAACGTTTCAATAAAAGTTAATGCAGTTCTATACTACAAAGTAGCCGACGCTCGAAAAGCAATAATCGAAGTAGAAGATTATAATTATGCAGTTTCTCAATTAGCTCAAACAACAATGAGAGATGTTGTGGGCGAAGTAACACTTGATGAATTATTAAGTAAACGAGATTCAATCTCAAAAAGAATACAAGAAATTGTCGACAAAGCAACAGATCCTTGGGGAATTAAAGTTTCTTCAGTAGAGCTAAAACATGTTGAATTACCAGAACAACTTAAACGAACGATAGGAAAAGAAGCAGAGGCAGAAAGAGAACGTAGAGCGGTAATTATCAAAGCAAAAGGTGAAGTCGCATCAGCTCAAGATATGGCAAAAGCAGCAGATACATTAGGTAAATCTCCCGGTGCATTACACTTACGAACACTTCAAACATTAAACGATCTAAGTAGTGACCAAAGCAATACAGTTATTCTAGGAGTCCCATTAGAAATTCTACGAGCCTACGAAAGTAATAAAAAATAAGTATTCAGTAAACTTTAAAATAATCCTTCCCCTTATTAAACCATGAAACTTTACATAATTAGACACGGTGAAACAGAAGGAAATGCCAAACATATTTTTAATGGTAGAATAGATACTTCATTAACAGAAAAGGGTCTAGTGCAGGCTCAAAAATTAGCCAGAAGATTAAAAGATATACAAATTGATATTGTTATTTCATCTCCATTAAGCAGAGCAAGGGACACTGCAAAAGAGATTTTAAAACATCATCCAGAAACCCAATATAAAATTGATGAAAGAATTATTGAAGGAGATTATGGCGCAATGTCTGGTCAGTTGAAACCAGAAAAGATAACTTGGGAAACTTTCCCGAAAGATGCCGAAACATATGAAGAAATGAAAAAAAGAGGAGAAGAATTTCTTGACGAAATCCGAGTTAAATATTCTAAGAAAAACGTTTTATTATCATCTCATGGGTTAATGAAAAGAGTTTTATTATCAATTTTAACAAAAGAATATCTCATAGAATTTCCTAGCGAAGAAGTCCCAAATACAGCTTTTACAGAAATCGAGATTTTAGAAGATGGAACTCATAAAATTCGTTGTCTAAACTGTGCAAAACACTTAGACGAATAACCCAACCACAACAATTCCTATAAATCTCACCCAACTTCTCAACCTATGGAAAGCTTATGTATCAGATGTAAAGGGAAAGGACTCTGTGGAAAACCATGTAAAATCTTAGGAAGATTTATGGATAACGCTCCAAAACCAACAATTCACTTCTCAGGACCTTCACCACCAGAAGTTTTCGTCGGACGAATAGGTTATCCAAACGTTAACATGGGAATATTAGCTCCAACAAACTACGATACAAAACACGAAAAATTCAATCGAGCAGCACAATGGTCAAAAGGTAATTTATCAATAGCAAACGTTCTACGACTTCGAGGGCAATTAATCTATGGACGAGCAACCTCAAACATAAAAACACCAAATAGAATAAAAGAAATAACCCAAGAACTCGCATTAACTCACAAAGCAACCTCAACAGAATTCTTCCTTAAGAAAAAACCCATAATACAATTTACTTCATCATCGGTGTTTAAACCCATGACAAATCCGGCGCCAATTCACAAAGTCTTATTACAAGAAAACACAAAAATCCACAAAAAAGTCGATTACCTGATAAACGATAGTGATGCAAAATCAGTAGTCGCGATCAAAGAATTATATAAATCTAATATTAATGTTGACCATTTACAAAAAATACTCTCAGTTGGATTGTTAGGTAAAAAAGTAAATCGTCGAATGGTTCCAACAAGATGGAGCATTACAGCAATTGACGATACAATATCAAAACAACTATTAGAAAATATAAGATACTACAAAGAAATTGATGAAATAATGCTTTTTAGTGGAAATTATGTTGGGAACTATATTGAAATTTTATTATTACCAGCAAGATTCTCATTTGACGCGATAGAAGCATGGGACGGAGAAAGTGTTTTTGGACAAGAAAATCACACAGTATTTGCAGAAGATTACGAAGGATTCAACGGACGAAAAAAATATGCATCAAACATAACAGGTGGATATTATGCAATGCGACTTCCAGTCGCAGAATATCTAGATAAAATAAAACGACAAGCAACAATATTTGTTTTCAGAAGAATCACCTCAGAATATTACGCACCACTAGGAGTAGGGGTTGTCAGAGAAACAACGCGACGAGCAATGCAAAACAAACCACAAATATTTGACACAATCGATCAAGCATTAATTGATATGTCAAGTAGAATAAAACTCCCAGCAAAAACAATCAAAGAAAAGTCATGGATCTTAAACAATTATGGAAAGCAAAAAGTTTTGAAACAATTTTTTTAGAAAATTTTCCAAACTTTCACAAAAGACCTATAAACTATATTTCCTTTTGAAGCATAATGAAAGAGAAAACTTTTCAAAAGAAAATTAGTCGTCATAAATATCAAGTGTTTATCTTTAAATCAAAACTTCCGAAACCAGTAAACTTCGCTACACATTCATGGTTTGTTATAGTGAAAAATAAAAAAATTACGAGATGGGAAGTCTATGGACATGAACAGAAAAATGGTAAAAAGTGGGGACATGTTTATAAGAATTCATTTGAACCGATTCAAGGGCTAAAGAAAAAGATATTTTCTAAAAAACATAATAATAGTTCTATAATAGGGAAAGTTCAAGGCGGGACAGATTCTTTAGCAAATAAAATGGTTAATTTTATAGAGAAAGAATCTTCAAAATATGTCAACGCTGGGCAGTTCCATTATGTTTTAGGACCTAATTGTAATACATATGTACAATGGGTTTTAGATCGTTTTCCAGAATGTAAAATTAAGTTACCGAAGTCGGCTATAGGAAAAGATTATCATACTGAGGAATAAAATATTCAATTATTACCACAATCCAACTATTAAAATTCAACAACACTTTCTTTATAATCCTTATTAATATCTTTTAAGACATCTAATATTTGTAAAGCATCTTGAGAATTAGAATCAAACATGGCTATAGAAAAAAGTTGATTACGTGTGGTCGCTGGCACAATCGGAGTTTTGTTGTCAATTATTATAAAAGGTTTATCATCTTTTTTGGAAGAGTTAGAAACTTTAGTATATGGAAGATCTTTTTTATCAAAGATTAAATCATAAAATAACTGTTTATTTCCTTCATGGTAAGGGTTAGAAAATTCAGTATAGAAATCTCCTCCATGTAAAACTAAATCATAAGTATGTTTATCTAATTGATCTTCACAAAAAGTACCTAAGGGCATGGCGATACCTTCATATCTCGTAGCATTTAAATCATTTTTTTTTATAGGTTTATCAACTGTCTTTTCGTCTCTATTACAACAACAAACCTCTATACCACCAATCAATTCTTTTTTTTCTTTATTTGAATTAGTAAGATAAAGACTATATCTATCATATACTGGAATAATATATCCAAAACGATGTCTATCATTCTCTTGTAAATTATTCACACCAGGAAGAAGAGAAATATCAATTCTAGTATCAGAATTTTTGTAAGAAGGAATCTTTTCCTGTATCATTTCGTTTAATCTGCATAGAGAACTACATATTGCCTCTAATACAGTCTCATTCAATTCTGCATTGATTTCTAGCTTCATAAAATAAATAAAAATACACACCTTTTAAGAATTACTATAACAAAGTGATACATAACCTTAATATCTGCCCAAAATCCATTATTTTCAAAAAAACAGACCAAAACTTTTTAAAACAGAAATTTAAGTATTAACTTATGAGAAGTAGCAAAGAATCAAATCTAAAAATCGTAGCAAGTACTTTGCCATCAGATTTTGAATTTGGTGACAAACTCGATGAAGAATTTAACACTTTTAGTTTGCCATATTTCACTGCTGGTATGGATGATATGTCTTCAATAAAATTACCATATTTTTGTGAAACAATAGGAGAAAGAATAATTCTAGATTCAGATGGTTCTAGAACTCTGGAATATTTTATTCGTAAAAGACCGCTTACAGTAAATTCATTATTATTTTCTAGTCTGTACTCAAAGTTAGTTCCAAATATGCCATCATTAAGAGAAGAAAAAATAAAAAAAATAATAATATATAGTGAAAAAAACATGATGGAAAGAGTTAGTCAATTACCTACAAAACCAAAAAAAAAATCACATTATCATTTTCCTACTTCTAACAGGATAGCGCCTATTGGCACAATTGATAAACGAAGAAAATCTCATAAACCTTCTATATCTGTATTATCATACAATTAAAAAGTTCAAAATATCTAAAATGGAAAACAAACAGAATAATTTTAAATTAATAACTGACTTCTCAGAACAAGAATGGGATGAAAGAGTAATTCGTGAGGTTAGAACAATTTTCCCATTTGGTGTTAATCTCGCAATTGTAAACATGTCAAAATATTTAGATTATGTATTTGATTATGTTCACACATATCCAACCAACGAAAAGGAGCTAGTCATTTATTTTATACCCAAGACAGTTAGCAATAATTATAACAAGGGAAAATTATATTTATATTCTATTCAAAGTAATCTCGATATTCAATCTAAGAGAATTGATCAAATAAAAACATATGTTGTAAATGAATTAGAATCTTTATTGAAAGATTAAATAATGCAAATCAAAATAATTTTAATATTATACACTCCTTAATCCAATTCAGATATCAACTTAAATCTTAATTTATGTGGAGGATGTAAAATTATTTTACTAAACAGAATTGGGGCAAACCAAAAGAGCCTACTACTTAATTTTTTATTCATTCTTATTGCTTGATATTTGTATCCACGTTTCATAGCACTAATCAAAACTTCCTTGTTCGTGTTTTTCAGAGCGTTAAAATCGCAATATAATTCAATTAGCCAACTTGATAACATAGTTCCAATAAGTCCAATAATAAGTATAATGATAAAGGTATTGGTAAATTGAAAATATAGATTATTAAATAAAAAAGTAGCCGGTACAATTTTTAATAAAAAAAGCAGTTTTGCAATTCCACTAACAAACAATAAAAATACAGCAAATTCAGACAGAAAGAGAAACAAATTAAAAAATCTTTGAATAATATTTATCGATTTTTTAAAATGTCCCCTCTCATGATAAATTATTGCCATCTGTTCATCAGAATTCAATTTCAAAAAGTCTTTACCAACAAAAACTTTCCCTAATTTTGGATTTGAGTAAGTAAGAATGTTTTGTTTCTCTCTTATCAGAACTATTTGTTTAATTCCGTCTTTTAATATTATTTCTTTTTCTTTGACATCAGTTCTTTTAGTTTTCATTATAATATTTACACCTAGTAATTTACATTATGAAATATACTATTTATAATTACTGATACATCTTCCCAAAAACCTTAAAACCTTTCAATCATTCTAAATAACATGACAGAAATAACTAACGAAACAATCAAAGCCTACGCACTCGAAAATGCAACAAAACACAACGGTAAAGCAAATCAAGGAGCAGTCTTGTCGGGGTTATTCGCAGAAGGTCTAGAAAAATCAGACATAAAAAAATACATCTCAATAATACAAGAAATAGTAAATGAAGTTAATTTTCTCTCACCAGAAGAGCAAGAAAAACAATTCTCAAAATTAAAGGGCAAGGTATCAAAGAGAGAAACAAGAGTAGGACTTCCAGAACTTCAAAATGCAATAAGAGGAAAAGTTGTAATGAGATTCGCCCCATATCCATCTGGAGCGTTGCATATAGGCAATCTAAGAACATTAATATTAAACGATCAATATGTAAAAGACTATGACGGACAGTTCATTCTAGTTATGGATGACACAATAGGTTCAGAAAAAAAGCAAATTCATCCAGACTCATATAAATTAATCGAAGACGGGATAAATTGGTTAGGATGTAAAGTAGATAAAACATTCTATAAATCAGATAGAATTCAGCATTATTACAAATACGCAGAAGAACTTTTGAGAAAAGGATATTTGTATGTATGTTCATGTCCTGCAGAAATATTTAGAGAGTTGAAGATATCTAAAAAAGATTGTCCTTGCAGAACGAATAAACCTGAAAGAAATCTCCTACTCTGGAAACAAATGTTCGATAAAAACAAATCACCAGAAGGAAGTCTAGCGGTTCGACTAAAAACTGATATGACAGATCCAGACCCAGCATTTAGAGATAGAGTGATGTTTAGGATATCAGATAGAATACACCCAAGAATAAAAAATAAATTTAGAGTCTATCCAACAATGGAATTCTCGTGGTCAATTGATAATCACGTATGGGGTATAACCCATATTCTAAGAGGTGTCGATTTGGATATAGAAGGAAGAGTTGAAGAATTTATCAGAGATATTTTTAAATGGTCGAATCCAGAGATTATTCGTAATGGATTTCTAGTTGTGGATGGAGTAAAAATTTCAAAATCAAAAGGACTACAAGAAGTAAAATCTGGTGTTTATAGAGGCTGGGATGATCCAAGACTATGGTCAATACAATCATTAAAAGCAAGAGGGATAAGACCAGAGGCAATACGAGAATTCATATTAGAACAAGGAGTAAAACAATCAAATACAACAGTTCCAGTAGATATTCTGTATAAAATAAATAAAAAATACATTGAACACTCTCCAAGATACTTTTTTATAGAGAGTCCACAAAAAATAAACATTAAAGGATCTCCAACACTAACAGCAACAATCCCATTACACCCTGACAACACACTAGGAAACAGACAATACGAAACAACTCAAGAATTCCTAATTTCAGAAACAGATTATAATGAAATGAAAGAAGGCAATTATAGATTAATGCATTTATTAAATTTCAAAGTTTTCTTATTGAATAATAAGTTAAGTCACCCAGAATTTAGTTTTATTAGCGAAGAGCCAAACGCAGAATTACATACCAAATATATACAATGGTTACCTGCTGATTCTGAGAATATAAAAGTTGAAATTATTATGCCAGATGGAAAAATAACAAAAGGATTAGGTGAAGAGGAATTAAAGAATTTACCAATCGATACCATAATCCAGTTCGAAAGATTCGGTTTTGTAAGGTTGAATAAGAAAACAAAAGATAGGTTAGAATTCTTTTACGCACATAAATAAAAAAACTTTTATTATTTAATTGATAATCTTATATAGAAGAGTCCCTTATTCATATTTATGATAGAAGTAGAAATTAGAGCCAAAGTAAATAACTTTGATGAAATAAAAAGAGAACTCGAAAAAATTGAAGCTAAATTCTCTGAAACGATTCATCAGATAGATAAGATATTTGGGCATCCAATGTTCTTAGATAAAAACAATATGATAATTGAAGGAGGAATCGTCCCCAGAATTAGATCTGTAAATGGAAAGTGTTTACTTGAGTTTAAAGAAATATCCAGAACTAGTGGAGGAACCGAATTAAAATCAGAATTAGGTAGTGTTAATTTAGGAATAACTTTTCTGAATAAACTTGGCTTCAAAGAAGCATTTACAATAGAAAAGCAAAGAGAATCTTACAAATACAAAGATTTCTCTATAGATTTGGACAATGTTGATAAATTAGGACAATTTGTTGAAATTGAAAAAATAGTAAGTTTATCAGAAGAAAAAGAATTAGCAAGAGAAGAGTGCGTTAATTTATTAAATATAATTTCTCAAAAGAGTAAAATTGAAAACAAAAAATATGGAGATTTAATGCAAGAATTAATCAATAAAGATAACGAAAACAAATCTACATAAATAAGCCAAATCTTTATAAAAAATAAAACCCTCTATAAAATATGAAAGTCAAAAACTTATCTCCTCAAATTAAGGGTGGAATCGTGGGTGCTGTTCTTATGACCTTAGTTTTAATATTTATTTTTTTAAGTGTAAATAATTGTTTTTCTTATAATGTAGAAAATGTTTGTCAAGATGAAATAGGAATGTCAGACTGTGTTGTTGATGCGTATTATTTTTGTGCAGATTCAATTGTAACACCAGATTTACCAACAAAAGTTATTCTTAGCTCTCATTTCTCAAAATATAATTATTTATCTTTAGAAATATTAGATTTATTTTTATATATTGTAGCCGGTTTTTTGTTTGCCTTTATTTTAACAAGTTTATTTAATCGTCCTAAAAAAATGAATATCTCTAAATTTGCTCAAATTTCAGGAGTCATATTAATTTTGTTAGGCTTAATCCAGATATCTTTAGAAATGTTTGTTTTCATTGATGGAATTATTTCTATATTATTAGGAGTATTATTTTTAACAATTAAGATAGAGAAACCTAAAAGGATTGTTGGAATATTTGCATTAATTTTAGCAATAGGAAATTTCTATTTGCTCTTTTTTTGGTTTTTTATTCCATTAAATTCATTATTAGATTATATCCCATCGTTATTAGAAAAAATCTTTTGGACTATTATTGCTTTGATTGAATTAGGAATAGGAATAAAGTTGTTAAAGAAGTAAAATATATTTTCAATCTCATATTTATTTAAATAATCTTATTTAATATATAACTTATGATAACTCAAGAAACGGAAGAAAAATTTCACCCATTACATTCTTTATTTGCAATAATAAAAGAAACCTTTACTATAAAAGGAGAGATTCAACCAAATGAAAATAATAAATTAAGATTAGCAAAATTTTACGCTAATCAAGGAAATTTTGAAAGAATGGCTCAAAGTTTTATCGGTTTTTTCCAAAAATACAATACTGATTTTAGAACAGATGAACGAGCATCAATGCTTTATTTTAAACTTTCAAATTTAATTGAGAAAAGATATCGTTTCTATTTTCCCTTTCTAGATACAGTTTATGATCAATTCCCTTACTCTCCTGAATATTCTCTTATTGAATCTACTTATCCCTCTAATATAAAACAGCTTGAAGAATATGCAATAATACATGATCTGTTAAAATAAAATATTATTAAAGACTTTCACCAACCCGTTCTCTTAAATTTCTTCTCCAATTCACCAATGCTCAATCTAATAATCGTTGGTCTACCATGAGGACAAGAATACGGATTTTCACACTCCCCCAATCTCTTCAACAAATCTCTAATCTCATCTCTCGTTAATTCAGCCCCAGCCTTAACACTAGCACGACAAGAAAATTTAATAATTCTCTCCTCAATTTCTTTCCCAATAATTTCTCCTTTATTTCTCAATAATTCATCCAACACATCAATAAATAAAACAGATTTTAATCTCCCAAAAATTTCAGGCACAGCAGATAACTTCAGACTATTCCCTCCAAAATCATCAAACTCAAAACCCATTGACTCCAAAAATCCAATATTATTCATCGCAACAATCTTTTGCTCAGGGTTCAACTCAACAACCTTACCATCCAACAATCTTTGCTTCTTAATCGCACCACTATAAAATTCTTCCATAAATCTTTCATAATTCACTCTCTCCTCAGCCGCATGCTGATCAAAAATAATCAAACCATCTTCACCCTCACAAATAACAAAAGTCTTGTTAATCTGTCCCAAAACATTCAACTTTCCAAAGAGACTTCTTTTCTCATGGTCTTGTATTGTTTTATTCGTTTTTTCAAATTCATTTTGAATTTTTCCTACATCCAATTTCTGAGGTTTGTTTTCTTTTAACATTTCACCATCTATTTGTGATTCATTTGAGGATGGATTAAATTTTTCTTTATCTTCAACAAACAAATTTACCTGCTTATCTCCACTAAACTCATACTTATGTGTAGGCTTCACCACACTATTACCTCTAACCTCATTATCTATCACAACATTATCATTCAACTTTGCCTCCCTAATCAAATCCGCCTTTTTCAAAGCATCCTGAACAGCTCTATAAACAATATTCCCAACCAACTTTTCATTCCTAAACTTAATCAATTCCTTATTAGGATGAACATTCACATCAACCTCTCCAGCATCAATTTCCACATTCAAAACAAAAATAGGATTTCTATTAATAAAAAGCAAAGTCTTATACGCCGAATAAACAGCATCACCAATAGTCTTATCTTTAACATAACGCCCATTCACATAACTAGATTGCTCACTTTTATCAGCTCGAGTCAAACTCGGTTTAGAAACAAAACCACTAATATGAATATCAGAATCCTCAAAATCTACCTCAATCAAATCTTTCCCAACCTCAACCCCCAGAACAAAAACAACATTATTGAAAAACAAATTAGTCTTCTGTGAATTAATTACCTCACGTCCATTATGAATCAAAACAATAGAAATATGTTTCTTAATCAAAGCATACTTAGAAACAATCTTTAAAATCTGTGAGAATTCAACATCCTGTCCCTTCAAATAATCACGCCTAACAGGAACACTAAAAAACAAATCCTTAACCTCAACCGTCGTCCCACGACTACAAGCAATCGACTCAATCTTCTTCACAATCCCAGCTTCAATCCCAATACAAGTTCCCAAAGCATCACAATCTCTCCTAGTACTAATCTCCAAAGCCGAAATCTCAGCAATACTAGCCAGAGCCTCCCCACGAAAACCAAACGAATGAATATTAAACAAATCCTTATCATTTTCAATCTTAGAAGTCGCATGCCTCTCCGCACACAACAACAAATCCTCCTTACTCATCCCCATTCCATTATCACTAATCTTAATCTTCTTAATTCCCCCAATCTCAATCTCAATTTTAATCTCATCAGCACCAGAATCAAAAGCATTCTCCAACACCTCCTTCACAACACTAGCAGGCCTATCTATAACCTCACCCGCCGCAATCTTATTCACAGTGGACTTATCTAAAATCTTAATTACCATATTGAAGAAAAGCAAAGAAAGTTTAAAGGAGTTATTGTGGTGGAAAGTATATTATGGGGTGGGGTTTTAGTAGGCATGGATGTTCAAATGTTCCAACCCAGAAGAGCACTAATGGTTCGACGCCCTGATTTAATTTCTAGATAATTCAAATAAAAACTAACCTTGATTCTCGGCTCGATAACTGGCAATCAACTTATCAGATTCCTTACGCCATTTATTAATAATCTTTTTCCCAGCTGTAGTAGGTTCAGCAAGATTCATAAATTCATTATAATTACTATTAATAAATTTTTCAAATGAACCAAGTCCTTCTCTATCTGGAACTTCGCCCAAATAGTTTAAAGTGAAACTAGGATGGTAAAAGGATGCCCTATCAGCCTCTCTTATAACTCCTAATTCGGGATATTTTTTTAGATAAGCTTCCCCTTTTTTATCAAGTGGTCCACTATGATAGACTATACAGGCAGATATCTTTTCCTCTAAATCTTTATCACCTATATATTTCCTAAATTCTTTGTTAAAAATATCCAAACCCAGCTTTTTGTGTTTATCCCTATCGTAATTAACTCCTCCCATGTCTTCATTATTGTTTGAAACATAATGCCCTATATCATGAATCCACACTGCGACATTATATGCATCAATGTCAAAGTCATGACCCTCCCTTTTCATTTCTTCTCCAAATTTAAACATATTCTTATAATGTAAACGATCCTTATATTGATCTGGAGTAAATTTGCTCTCATATGATTCCAGCAATTTTCTTGCCTTTTCAGTTAATGAACTTGCTTTTCCCATATTTTTGATTAGCCTTTAATATTTATAATATTATCGAGGATTGAAATTTTATTAATAATTTCTCCGTCCTGGTTCTACGCCCTCATGGCCTCTAAAAAAGCTGTCAAAACAGCGTCGATAAAACTTTAAAAACCCCCAACCGACTGGAGGTACATTGTGATACATTGGTAGGAGTATTTATGTTAATATAATATTTTCCCGCTATCTGATGAAGGAAAAGTTGTATCTACTACAAATGCTAATAATTATGCTTGATTTATGATTTTTCTATTTGTTTTTCCAGCAAATGGATGCCTACAATCTGGAATTATTTTAAGACTTCTTATTGTTCTAGACCTAGACACTTAGTAACTTACTAGTAGTAACTGAACAAAAGATTTAAATACTAATAAATTGTATAGGTATTATGGTAAAGAATTATTATTTAGCATTGGGGCTTGATTATCTAAAAGCAAATGAACTGCCAGGAGGCAGTAAATTGCAAAATACTCTAGACAGTCAATATAAATTAATAAAAGGCACACTAAGCACTATGACTGATGGAGGCGAAGATCTAGCAAATATTGATAGAAAAGAACTTTCGGATGCTGTTAATATTTTACAAGGTGAACTTGACGAAGCTTATGATATTCTTTCTGACCAAAAAAAGAGAGAAAAATATTTATTACAGCTTGAAAAAGCTGTTGAAGGACAAGAGATTTTTGAAAAGTCTAGGATTGTAGAAGTTATGAACTATGCTAGTCAGGTGCAAGGAAATTCGGATTAAAAAGCATTTAATGTTATAAGGACTCAAATAATAGCAACCTTGGAAAATTTAATAACTTTCTTATTTTGACCATGTCTTCTTTAACTAAGACTTTTCCAATATCAAATGTGATTACTCTCGTTTTGTCTATAACTATTTTTATATAAGGATATATTTAAAGATTATTTAATAATAAAGTTTATCGGATTTAAGCGATTTATGTCATGGTGGATTTAAATAATCTCAAGTAATTAAACGAAAATACTAAATACTATCAAAAGCTTATTATTCCATGAACGATAATTTAACCATAGGAGAAATAAGTGAAATTGTTAAAAAATTTGCCGAGATAAGAGATTGGGATCAGTTCAACACTGCAAAGGATATAGCAATTGGAATCTCAACAGAAGCAGCAGAGGTCCTTGAACTTTTTAGATTTAAAACAGATAAAGATATACAAGAGATATTTAACGACCCAAAAAAAAAGGAACGAGTAGGAGAGGAATTGTCTGATGTATTGTACTTTATTGTAATGATGGCACAAAAGTATGACATAAATTTAGGAAAAGAGTTTATGAAAAAAATGGATAAGAATGGCGAAAAGTATCCTGTAGAAAAAGTTAAGGGAATAAATAAAAAATATAACGAGTACTTCGATGACTAAATCAATAAATCATAAGATATTAAAATAAAGTGGAAAGGAATTGTTAAAATTGCGTACAAACCAATGAACTTATCTGGTAGATATTATACCTGCAATACAACAATTACAGCAAAAGGAAAAGACTCTAAATAGTAGTGAGGGAATTAGATTAATCAACTATTAGACATTTCTCTAACGTAAAATAAATTAAATCTATCATCTATTTATATCTCCAGCCTTTCTTCTTTTTATTTACAAAACAAAGACTAATCCCGCCAATAATAGTGGTGGTTAACATAAAAATTACGCCTACTCCATTAAATTTATATCCACTAGCGGTTGCAATATAAATATACCAGGAAAAAAGAACTCCTAAAAAAATCCACAGAGAATAAATAACTGGATATTCGTATCTTATAATCTTATGACGACGCTCATGTTCCCTAATCGGAATAAGCTCTAGATTTTCTACTCTGTTGTTGGTTATATCTTTGTCAATATGATGAACTTGATATTCTGAAAATGGACAAAAATATTTTTTCTTATCTTTAATATAAATTCTATTATATGCTACCGACCTATGAACAAGTGTTTTCTTATCTTTCCACCTTCTATATCCTTGACTATCCACATAGACCATTTTATTAAATTTATTTTTATCCATATAAATATAGACATGTCAATGGTTAAAAATCTTTAGCCTTTACTCCTAAAACAACTTATTCCAACTCTTCCTCTCACCCTCATCACCACTACCCTCATCACCACTACCCTCATCACCACTACCATCTTCATCACCCTCATCACTACCACTACCATCGCCCTCAACCTCTTCCTCCTCATCACCAACGTCTTCAAACCCTTTCTCGACGCTCTTCTCAATTTCAATCTTCATCTTTTCTTGTAACTCCTTCATAACCTTCCTCTTTATTTCATCAATATCAACATTAATCTTAACTTCTTCCTTTTTCTCTTCCACATTCAACTCACTACTATCTACTTTCTCAAAACTCCTTCCTTCAGAAATCCTATCTCCTAAATCGTCTTCCAATTCAATCAAGCTCATAACATTCTTAGCGCAACTAATTACACTATCGGGTAATCCAGCAAGTTTCGCAACCTGAATACCATAACTCTTATCAGTCCCACCTTCAACAATCTTCCTCAAAAACAAAATCCTATCATCCTGCTCATCAACCGAAATATTAAAATTCTTCACACCATCAAATCTATCAGCCAACTTATTCAAATGATGGTAATGCGTCGCGAACAAAGTCTTACACTCAATCTCATTATTCAAATATTCAGCAATAGCCCACGCCAAACTAACTCCATCATATGTAGAAGTCCCACGACCAATTTCATCCAAGATAACCAAACTTTTCTCTGTCGCATTATTCAAAATATTTGCAGTTTCATTCATCTCAACCATAAAAGTCGACTGGTGATTAACTAAGTCATCATACGCACCAATTCTACTAAAGACTCTATCTACAACACATAACTCAGCAGAACTCGCAGGAACAAAACAACCCATTTGCGCCATCAAACAACAAAGAGCAACCTGTCTCAAATAAGTTGATTTCCCAGCCATATTCGGACCAGTAATAATCATAGACTTATTATCAGAATTCAACGTACAATCATTATTAATAAAATCAACATCCCCGAAAGCTTCAATCACAGGATGGCGCGAACCAATCAATTTCAAATCATAACCAGAATTCATAACAGGCTTACAATAATTCTTCTCCTGCGACACAACAGCAAACGACACCAAGCAATCAATAACAGCAATACATCTTGACACGTCCTGAATCTCAACAACAAACTCTTTCAAGTCATCCATAATTTCCATAAACAAATTATATTCCAACTCATATATCTTTTCCTGAGCTCCCAAAATCTTAACTTCCAATTCTTTCAATTCCTCAGTCACAAATCTCTCGCTATTAACTTGCGATTGTTTCCTAATAAAATCTTCAGGCACCAAATGCAAATTATTTTTAGTAACTTCAATAAAATATCCAATAATTTTATTATACCTCACCTTCAAACTTTTAATCCCAGTTCTTTCTTTCGTCTCATCCTCCAACTCAGCCAAATAAGTCCTCGCATCACGACTAATCATTCTCAACTCGTCCAATTCAGAATTATAACCAACTCTAATAATATTCCCCTCACGAACAGAAGTGTTCGGCTCGTTCTTAATTGCATTCAGAATAAGATCCTTCGCCTTAACCAAATCAGGAATATCAACAAACTCTTTCAAAATATTACTATTACATTCTTCTAATAACTTTTTAATCTTAGGGATATTCTCAAGCGACAAACCCAACGAAACCAAATCTTTAGGATTCGCATTCCCAAAACTCACCCGTCCAATCAATCTCTCAATATCATAAACATTCTTCAAGTCTTCCACAAACCCATGACGCAAAATCAAGTTCTCCTTTAACTCAGCCACCCCCTCCAATCTTCCATCAATCTTTATTTTATCAATCAATGGCGAGACAACCCATCTCTTCAACAAACGTTTTCCCATCGGCGTAACAGTCTCATCCAAAACAGATAACAAAGTTGCATTATCATTTCTAGAAATCACATTTCGAACCAATTCTAAATTTCTAACTGTTGCATTATCCAGAAACATAAAATCATTAATACGATAAATACTAACCTTATTCACATGCCTCAAAGGATTCATTTGTTTTTCTTTAACATAACTAATTAGACCACCACAAGATTCAATCAAGACATCACTAAACACACCAAACCCTTCTAAATTCATCACACCAAAATGTTCATACAAACATTTCTTAGCCTGTTCAACATAAAAAAATCTATCATCATATTCACTAACAACATAATCATGTTCTTTCAATTCATTCACCAAAGCAGAATCCATCTTCGACATAGGAACAACAATTTCAGCAGGTGCCAAACGATTAATCTCACTCCAAAACTCATTATCACTCACCTCACAACAAGAAAACTCTCCAGTTGAAACATCACAAAACGAAAGCCCCAATTTCTCATCTTCAAATCCCACACCAACAATATAATTATTAAAACCCTTATCTAAAATAATATTTTCAACAATAGTTCCTGGCGTAATAATCCTAACCAAATCACGCTTCACCAAACCCTTCGCAAGTTTTGGATCCTCAGTCTGCTCAACAATCCCAACCTTATACCCTTTCTTAACAAGCTTAGCCAAATAAGGCTCAATCGCATGATACGGAATTCCCGCTAATGGAGCCTGCGTCTCCCCCTTCCCACGCGAAGTCAAAGTAATCTCAAGTTCACGAGCAATAGTCTTCGCATCCTCAAAAAAAGTCTCATAAAAATCCCCCATCCTAAAAAAAATCACACAATCAGGATGCTTATTCTTAATATCCATATATTGCTGCATTCCCGGAGTCAACTTTACCATTCCTAGGAAAAGTAAATTTCATTTAAAACGATTTATGTGATAATGTTTTCTTTTACAAAAGGCTTAAATACCCCCAAAAAGTGACTACAATATGGCAAAGTATAAATTCCTAGATGGTGAAGCAACAATAGGACTAATAACAGATACAGTCCTCTCATTACCTGAACCAATTCGAGCATATTATGATTTAAAATTTAAAGGAATTGAAAATGAAGTAATAGAGGGGCGAATAATAGGCAAAAATCCAATTAGCTTACAAGATTTAATCTCTAGTCCCGAAATCAGTTGTATGATTCCAAAGGAAACAGTAAAAGACATTTTAGTAAAAAAAGGTCATTTAGTTGGTGAAGACGCATATGATCATATATTACACCATTTAATGGCTGTTGAATTACCTAATTATGTTCCAACAGAACTTTATTTCCCAAATACCGACCAACAACAATAAGGTTTCTTATTCTAAAAAATCACACAATCAGAATACTCATTCTTAATATCCATATATCACCGTATACTAAGAATTAAAGTAATTATAACAATTAAAACGGTTTATCTGATATTGTTTTGGATTTCGAAAGACTTAAATACTATTCTAGAGTAATTACAGTATGGGAATAATACAAAGCGATGTTTCAAAAAAAAGTCATGACAGAATTATTAATCAATATAATAGTGGAATGAGGATTTCTGAAATCGCAGAAGGTGCAAAACTACCAGAATCAAGAATAGAACTTGGAATACTTTCATGGTATCAAGATGTTTTATGGTATCAAGAAGAATCATTAAAACAAAAAGCTCTATCAGAAAAAAAAGAATTATATGGTAAAGATGCATCATTAACTCAAGAAGATAGAAATGTATATTATCCGTATATTGAAGCCCTAGCATCTCATTGTCAAGACCTTAAAAATCATTATTTTCTACCAAGTATTGACGATTAATAACTAACAACAATACAATTTTCCTTTCTCACCCTCTTTTCTTTCACTCATAGGGATTCCAAATTTCCTAATATTTTCAATCATATCTTTATTTTGCTTAAGTTCTTTATTCATCAAAACACTAGCCTCTCTAGCTTTTACAAAAGAATCACACAACTTAAGATTCAAAGGACATCTCTCTTCACACGCCTTACATAAATTACATTTAAAGATAATATCGCCAATCAATTTTTCAGACAAAACAATAGATTTCCCACGCGGTGAAACCCCTTCCTCTCTCAAAATCTTAAACACAGGGCACAAATCTTTACACATCCCACACTTAATACATTTCTCTAACTCAACAGAAACATCTTCCATCAAATTCTTCGCTTGAACTTTATTCTGATCTTCATCTCGCATGAACAATAGAATATTTCAGACTATAAAAAAGTTTGTTGATAACAAGCATTATTCATAAATTGATCTGGTGTTTATTTGCCCGGCCGATACGTATTTCTCTGCGGCACCAACAATAGCAAAGGATTCCTCATTAACTCTTATTTGTTGTCTTCTTACAATTCTTGGCATCAAACCTTTTCTTTTATTTGCAGATACAATAAAAGATTGCGATTTGAAATTATGATTCAAGTCGGAAATCATATTCCTTAAATATCCAGTTATTATCCCACCATATTCTTTACCATGTTCAAGTTCATTTTTATCAAAATATATATCCCATAAAATTTTTCCTAAAGGATTTCGTAAAAATTCTTTTCCTAATTCCGGATTATATTTTTTAATATCTATTTTGTTATAATTCCCGGTTTTCGCTTCTATATTTGTAGCTAAATAATTCAGAAAATTGTCATGCTTCAAGAGATTAATTATATCAAAAGTACTATATCGTTTTTTCTTATCATTTTCATTTATTTCTATAACTGGATTTGACAAAACACTAGGTGCTCCCGTATGATTAATAATAACCCCGCCGCTAGTTCTAATAGCATAAGGCATGTTTTTTATATAATCTAAATATACCTGTCTATCTACCCCAAATTGTTCATCTAAACTTTTTACTTGTGATTTTTCTTTAAAAAATCTTATTCCTTTATGTATGTCCAAACTATAAATTTGTCTTAATTCATGATCTCCAAGTAAAGAAATAACATCAGTTGGATCATGATTATATATCAAATCATCTAAAATCTTTAAAGATTTATCCTCACTTTTACCATCTTCAAGAATAATATCTCCAGCTAAAACCAGTGTATCTATACTACCATTTTCTTTCATAAATTCAAATTTCTTTATTATATCTTTATAATAATCCCAATTACCATGTGGACCTGGTGATATCATTAACTTTCCAGAACTTAAATCTCTAATATTGTTCATAGAAAATAAAATAAATTTTCATTTATAAAGTTATTCAATTGTAGTAACCATCAAGTGACGTCTAAGTGTTTAAGTTAAAAAATTACTCTCAAAACTGTCCAGGAATTCTAATCAATGAGAATCAAATCACATTTTTTTCATTTGTTCAATCTCATTATTCGAAACAGCAGTTCCTTTAAACTTAACAGCATAAAGTAAAGCATCCAAAACATCCTTAGTCTTTACTAAACCAGTTAGTCCTTTATGATGTGCAATATATAATAATTCTGCAGACCTCATGATTTTGTATTTTTTGAAATCTTTTAATAATTCTTCGTTAAAATCTAAATCGGTATGAGATTTCTTTTCCATAATCTCTTCAATCTTTTTAGGATTTTCAACTAAAAATCTAGTTGTTCTCTCATCAACAACAATCATACAATCACCTTCAACTAAATTATCAAAAGCTAGACAACTTGCTTCACCTTCTTGTAAAATGGTGATTTTTTCACCTCTCTGATGGTCACGTAAGACACCATTAGCAATATTCAAAATCTTTTTTGATTCATTTCTTAAAAGATTATCATCTATAAAATCCTTAGACATCTTCAAAACACCCCTATTAATTAAGTCTGTAACCTTAACAGCTTCCAATTTGTATTTTTTAATTTTAATTGGTTTATCAATAACTTCAATTTTTACTGCAGGAGTCAAAATAAATTCACCATCAAAATTCTCCTTCATTTTTTCAACAATATTCAATAAGCCATTCATTGTCAAAGCAATTAAAGGTCCGGCATCAAAAATTAAATATTTCATTTAAAAAAATCCTCAACAATTTTAATTCTTTCGACTTCCGACATACTATCAGTAATATTCATCTCATGAACTTTGGATTGCCCGATATAAGAAGCTAAATCCCATAGACTAACTCCTAATAAATCAGCCGTTTGCGCACTAGAAAGACCATGCTCATAAAGTTTAAACGCTTTATTTATTTCTGCTTTTCTAAAGATATCTTTAATATACTCTCCCAAATGACCAGAGATATTATTCAAAGAATGTCTTATCTCGCCAGCAAATCTAATAGTTTCATCATAATCATCTATTTTAGCGGCCTTAACCATAAATCTCCAATCAGTTAATAATTTTTCATAAAAACCGTCCCATCCCTCTAGGTCTCTATAGTTTTCTCGTTGTAATATTTTACTAACAGAATATATTAAAACAGCTACGATAATATTTGCAGAATCTTGTCTAATCGTCGCTGAATGAACAGTCTTATCAGATAGTTCTTTTAATTTAACAGAACTATTATTCTCAATTGCCAATAGCGATTGACTTAGTACCTCAGAAATATTAGTCAAATCTTTGTGTCCTTCTAATGCTCCCCCTTTTTCCATATAGTAATAAACAACCGAGGATATTTAAAGTTTCCCAGTCAAAAAACAATATGAAGATTTTATTAGATACAAACTTTATTTTAACAACGATGAAACAAAAAATAGATTTTCCTAACTTAGTTAATAAGTTATTTACAGAAAACATTGAATGGATTGTCCCTCAACAAGTTTTAAACGAATTGGGAACTTTAAAAGACAGAAAGGGAATAAAGAGAGAAGATAAATTGGCTGCTCAAGTGAGTTTTGATATATTGCAAACAATTAATCCAGAAGTTGTCGAACTCAAAAAAAATCCGAATGTTGATATCGCGATAGTAAATTATATTGTAAATAAAGAAATTGTTTTAGCAACATTAGATAGAGGACTAAAGGGCAGAGTGAAAAATAAAATATTAACGATAAAAGGAAGAAAGAGTTTAGAAATCATTTAAAAAAGTATATTTATGAGAATTCTATTTTTTTGCACCACAATAATTCTTAAAAACTCATTCAACAAGCTATAATCATGGAAGATGTAAAAGATCATACAATAGACGATATAGAAAAAAAAATGAAAGAAATGAACACTAATTTGAATAAAATATCTTATTTAGAAAGAATTATCAAAGAAAAGAGTTTTACATTAGAAGTGAAGAGATATATTCTAGGACAATTATCTGAATTTTATGAAGAACAAAGAATGTATATGAAAGCAGCTAGAGCAATGACAAATAAAGCAGGAATAGAAATATTAACAAAAGACAAAATAGAATCTTATTTATCTGCAGCAGAATTATATGCAAAACTGGGCAATGTAGACGAAGCAGATCAAATGTTTAATGTAGCATTAAGAAATACAAACCAATCACAAAGAACACAAATAATGTTAGCCAAGAAAAATATCTTCTCAGAATTTGCGAATAAACTTGACAAACAAGGCAAAAAAGCATCAGCAATCAAATTTTATGAAAAACTAATTAAAATGGATTTAGATTTAACAGAAAGAGAAGATATTAAATCAAAATTAAAATCTAGATATACATCATTAGGGTTATTCAGAGAAGCAAAACTTTTAGAAGGGATAAAATAGTTTTGTATGCTTTCTTATCAATTCATTCCTCTCTCCTATTAAATGAAGGAAAAGACGGAATTATATTTTATTAAAGATTTCAACAAGCAAACCAAGGAACAGATGCAAAGCATCAATCTCACATACTTACATCATAGATTTAAAAAATAAAAAATATAAAGATGATAACGTTTTAATTAAGCAACATCCTCGTCCAAATCAAACAAGTCATTATCATCAACTTTCTCAAGTTCGTCTTCAATTAAATTGAGTTTTTCCATTTGTAAATTATGAAGTATTTTCTTCCATCTCAAATCCATCATCAAATTCTTCTGTCGAATCATCATCTAATTCTGTTTTGAGTTCAATCGTGGAATCCGAAGTACCCTCTTTTTCTGCCATGATTTTACTTAGAAAAAGAATAATAAATCCCTATATAAATCTTATGTTTGTTTAATAAAAATGTATAATTTTGCAAAACACCTAATCAAAGAACTAATTCTCCTCGATAAACTTTCTGACAAGAGCTACAATCTCATTTTTCTTATACGGTAAAAAAGAAATAGATCCAGCATTCTTATGACCACCACCTTCGACAAAAGCAGTAGGAATTTCTTTATTAATAAATTCAATCATCTTATGTGTAGAAAAATTTGCAGAGTTAGTAGCTCTGAAAGTAATTGCAGTATTCATAACACCCATCGTGATTAATTTCTCCGTTCCATTTCTCTCCAAGTCATCATGAACTAAACTAACAGATCTGCCAGGTTTAGGAAAAAATCCAAATCCAGGAAAGGTCTTCTCAATATTAATAGTTTGTAGTGTTCTTCCATTAATCTCTTCAATATTTCTATTACTCTTACCCATTTCCAATCCTCTAGAATCTAATTTCTTAATATAAGGTGCCATTAACTCGACTAATTTTCTCTGTTGTTCTCTAGGCTCACCAAACAAAACTTCAATATATTCTCTCGCCTCTAAAAATCTTAACTTGGCAGAAGTATAATCAATAACCAAAGCAATTTCCTGTAATAACTTTTTAGAATAGCCCTTTTTTTCAGCCAAATCAGTATATTTATCAACATCTTTTTTATTCTCTAAAAAGATTCTATCAGCCCAACCAGCCATAGCAGGAATAGGTTCCATATTTTCAACACTCGGATTAATCAAACGAGCTAATTCAGAACACAACATACCAGCTGAGAATTTGCCTCCAGATTCACCAATAAGAAAAGGGTTAATATGCGACAAAACTTCATTACTAATAACATCTTCATCGAAAGGATGATGATCAACAACAATAACATCAGCACCATGAATTTTAACTTGTTGAATAGCAATTAAATCTTCAGGAGTAGAACCATTATCAACAATAACAATCAATGGCATCTTATTAGAAAACTTAGCAGCATTTCTCAAAGAAGTTGCAGTGTCCCTAATCGAATCATCAATTTCATAATAAGGAGCAGAACAAGGAGCTCTCATGAAAAATTCCCAAGCAGCTTTAGGATTAGAATGTTGTTTAGAAACCAAAGGAATAATTGCCTTTTCCAAAGCAAAACCAGAAGCATAACCATCAGCATCATTATGATGTCTAACAATAATAGGTCTATTCTGAAAAACAGCTAAACGAATTTCTTCAGCAGCATGAATAAAACGAGGTTTTAATTTTTCTAAAATTTCAGATTCAATCAAAAAAGATTCAAACTTTACTTTAGCTTTAGCCTTTAGTTTATCATTAATAATTTTTTCAATCTTTTTAGCATCTTCTCCTCTCTCTCTAGAAAACTTAATTATTTCACCTTCTAATTCACCATTAAATTCAGAAACATTAACCATAGCCAAAACAAAATGACCCTCTTCAATTGTAGGATAAGCTCTCTCACCAGCAGAAATAAATGCTTTCAAAGCAAGATTTCCAGTTCCATCAGTTATTTCAAAAATAGTAGGACCTCCAGTCTGAACAACACGATCAACCTGACCCTGCACAAATATTTTCTGTCCAGAAATCTTTCTACTAACATCTTCAATATTCAACAATGTTGCTTTCTCATTACTATCTCTATAGTTTTCTTTTTTCATTTTCGTATTTTTATAATTTTTTTTCATAGAATAAAATAATAGTTTATCTCCACATCCCTTCTAATACTTGTACATTTAAATAATTAACCCTTTAAAAGTTTTTGGATTAAAGGAAAAAGGGGGTTTAATATTTATCATAAAATAAACACTATAAAGTGATAACAGAAAAGATAGTTTTATAAACCAAGAATCACAATTTATTTTATGACTGGTTTTACTGATGAAAATAAAAAGAAAGAAGATTCTTATAGTTCTTTTATAGGAACAGCTGGACATTATTCCGTTGGTGTAGTAAGTGCCATTGGTATATTGAAAGAATTTAATATGGCTGATAATTATATGTTAATCCAACCATCAGTAGTAGGATATGGAAACGATTTTGCAAGAGTAGTTAAAAATAGACCTACTATAATAAGTCTAACACCAGGACATCCTATATCAATGAGACCTTTAGAGGAAGGAGACTTGGAAAATTATGCAAATCATCCTCCAAAATCAAAAATAATTTGTCCATAATTTTTTACAAAACTCCACCTTTTTCCAAAACCCAATCAACAAAATCTTCTTGCCCATCCTCAAACTTAATAATCTCATCATTTTTAATTAAGTAAAGTAAAACTCTTTTGTCTGAATCTATACCATATTCTTTAAAATAATTATTTCTCCAAGAACGAACAGCGATTTTATTCTCTTGCACACTAGATTCTTCGTCTAGGATTACATTCTTTCTTATTTTATCCTGATCTAAAATTATAAATGTTTTATTCAAATTACATACCAAATTTGCATGCGTATACCAAACTGCAACATAACAATCAATATCAGGATTATATCTTTGTATCAATGATTCCATATAAATTGCCCAGTCTTCACAATCTCCACCTTTTGATTTGATAAAATCAGCTGGCGTTTGCCAATATTCCGAGACACCAAATCGACCCATATCAGAAACATAATTCATGTAACTAGAACCAAATATTTTCTCTAAATTATATAAATCAGATTCCTCATAATCAATCTCTATTTTTTCAAATCTCTCTTCAACATCCTCAGGACGTATAAAACCCTGCATAGCTTCAGGGCTTCCCGGTGAACGCGGATCCATTTCAGCTTCAAAACGGTATTCTGAGTAATTCAATATACTTTTAGCTTTCCATTCTAAATAGAATGGTAAGTTCTTATTATCTAGAAAACAATCGTCAGTCAACCCATAAAAAACTAATTTATCAGCGCTAGACTCATTGTAATCCTCAGCAAATAATTCATAATATCCATTCACAACAGTAGTATTGAAATCTCCCAAAATCAAAGTTCCACTCAAATTACATCCAGAAATCTTTTCATAAAAAAAGAGAAACGTAGAATCCTTTTCTACTATATTTATATTCAAATCATTCGGATTAGTCTTCTCTATATCTTTTAATTCTGGAGAAAGAAACAAAACAAATAAGATAATTACGCAACAAAAAATTCCCATACTAATAAAAAAGATTTTCCCCATAAAGAACAACCATAAAATAAATATTTAAATCTTCTTGAAAATATCTCGAATGAACATCCAAACTCTTTTAAATCATCATGGAGTTTTACTAGTACGCTCTCATAGTCTAGTGGCCAAGGATGCCGCCCTCTCAAGTTGGGAAGTCTAGTCGATGAGACAACACTTGCGGCCTAGAAATTTTAAGGCACAGCTCTCTTCAAAGAGGTGATGAAATTCACTTTTGAATTTGATGGAGAACGGCGGTGACCCGGGTTCAAATCCCGGTGGGAGCGTATTTTTTATTTAGGATTTGAATCAAATTCCGAACATCTTTGCTCGAATTTTTATCAACGAAGTGACTATAAAAATTTTAGAGTGAAGTGTGAGCAGGTGGGAGCGTATTTTTATTTGGGATTTGAACAAGCGTAACTTTTTTTCTGAGTTCAAAAAAGTTTCACAAGCGAACTCGCTAAAGCTCATCGCTTATCCCGGTGAGGAGCGTATTTCTTTGTGTATCTTGAGAGGACAACTTTTTATCTCCTTAAAGAGTATTATTTATATAGTAAAATAATTTGTTAATTATATGTTCAATAAGGCGAATATTAAATCAAAGAATATTATTTTTATTTACATTTCCATGTTATTTGGTGGTTTATTATTTTTTCTTCCAATACTTGCACTTTATTTTGAGAAAAATCTTTTTAGTATAACTAATGTTGCCATTATTTTTGCAGTTGAAGCAATCGCTTTTACGGTCTTTGAAATGCCAACAGGGGCAATAGCAGATTTGTTCGGAAGAAAAAGAACAATAATCTTTGCAAATATAATCAGTTTGTTAGCTCTTGTTTTTTTGTATATCGGTGGAAGCATGATTATGTTTATTCTTTATGCAATAATTAATTCATTGGCTAGAAGTTTAAGTAGTGGAACAGATAGTGCTCTTATATATGACACTTTAAAAGAAGAGAAAAAAGAAAAATATTATAAAAAAACAATTGGAACATATAACGCTCTTTGGCCATTGGGTGCATCTTTAGGGTCTTTAATTGGTGGATATTTAGCAAAAGTTTCTTTATCGTTTCCTATTCTGATAACCTTTATTCCTTTATTTATTGCCACTGTATTAACTTTTTTTCTAAAAGAACCTAAATATGAAAAAGAAAATCACAAAAATTTATTTAGGCATATGAAAAATTCATTAAAAATTGTCGTTAATAATAAACAACTTATTATTTTAATGATTGGCGGCTTTATTCTTATGGCATTTGGTGAAACAATTCATCTATTAAATCCATTATTTTTTAATTTTAAAGAAATACCTATCGAATTTTTTGGATGGATTAGTGCTTTAATTTTCGGTTGTTCATCATTTGGTTCTTATATTTCTTATAAGGTTTCTGATAGATTTGGGAATAAAAAGATTCTACTTATTTCAGTATTTTGCTCTCCTCTATTACTTCTATTCTCGACTCTTTCAAATAAATACATTTCAATTATCTTGTTTATAGTTCCTTCACTATTCTATGGTTTAAGAGGGCCAATTATTAATCATTTATTAAACTTAGAAATTTCTTCTAGTAAACGTGCAACAATTATCTCAACATCTAATCTTTTAGGTCAATTAGGCTTAGCAATATTTTCACCTATAATTGGTTATCTTGCAGATTTATATTCAATAAACACCGCTTTTAAAATAAGTTCTATCTTAATGTTTTCTGTAACAATTTTATATTTATTTCTTAAAGATAAAAAATAGTTAATTAAAATTAATAAAAATTTCCCTTCCGAAGAGAATCATCTCCTCGGACGCAGGATTCGAACCTGTCAGGGAACCAGCAACATGGCATTGGTTTATCTTTACCAGGCGTCTACGTCTCTAGCACATGGCTATTTTGTTTTTTTAATAAGACAAAAGAATTTTTAAAATTCTAATAATGTAGACTATGATTATTGAGTTGTAGGTGATGTTTTACTAATCTCTTCAATTGATTTTAATGCTTTTTCAATTGCTTCAAGTTGTTCATCAAAAACAGATTCTTTATCTGACTTTTGCCCTTGAGCATTTGTATATTCCTGACTTGCTTTCTCAATTTCTAATTCACGCTTTCTTTCTTCTCGTTCAATGTCCAATTCTTTCTCTTTTTCTTCTCTTATAACATCTTCTTTTATATCTTTTTTCCAATTAGTTAATTCTTTCTTTAATTTACCAATATGCTGTTCTTTAGCAGTAACATTTTCCTTAAGCTTAGATTTACTATTCATAATTTCAAGCTTCCGAGTAGTTAAACGTTCTACAATACTATATCTTGACTGACTTTCTCCCATAACAAAGAAGCGTATCATAGATTTTTAAATCTTTTGGAAAATAAAAAATAATTAATAAACATTTTTAATAAAATTATAAACTCCCCCCCTTCACCAACTAATCGCAGGCATCGTTCCATTGTCAACACCAGCTTTTCTTTCTAACAATTCAACTCTCTGTTCCAATTTGTAAATCATACTATCTAATTTTTGAATCCTATCATCAACCTCTTTCTTTCCATATCCATTGTTAGAACTATTAACACTATTTCTGCTATCATCTTCATCCCTATAAAATCTATTTCCAACACCAGAACTAGCGTTCGCACTTACATCAACAAACCCATCCTTATCACTCTCAATATTAAATTCACGATCCACCGTAGAAATCTTTCCCTGCCTATGTAATTCACCAACATCAATCATCCCCTTCTTTCTAAATTTCATAACAAAATAAAGGAATAATATTATTTAAGACTTCCGACATCATCCAACATCAACACTCCAATACATACCCTTCACAAACCGTTTTCTTTTTCCAAGAGTTCCCTTTTCCCATGCTATTATTTTTCTTTTCCCAAAGCTTTTCTTTTCTAAAAAGAAAAGGCTTAAAGAAAAAGCCTTAAATAATTGCTTTTCCATAAAATAATATGAGTGAAATAAAAGAGACGATAAAAAAAATTGTAAAAGAGGGAAAATACGGAGAACCAATAGCATCGTATAAATTAGTCTATGATTCACCACAAAATTCATTAGAACTAATCTACTATTGGTTTTTAGATTTTTTAAATGGAGCATTTGGTTCAACAGAAAAGATTGTAGATAATTTTATGAGTTCTCCAGGAAGTGGCCATTTCTCAGATATGAATCAAAGGTTATCAAGAGTTCAAGAAGAGGGAATGAAAATATTGGGAGGATTAAATCAAGTAATTAAGTCAGCCTTAAACTTGGTTTATGATTTAAGAGAATTTAAACAGAGATTACAACATTACAAAGATGCAGAATCAGAAGATTCAGAATTGCAAAAAGCAGCAAATTTAGCATTAAAAAACATATGGCTTGATAGCGTAGATTTGCCTAAACGAGGAAGAGGGTCAATACATCAAATGACGGTAGAATTGGGGTATACAACATTACGAGATGCTTTTATGGTGATAAATGATTTAGAAGAAATTCCGAAAATGGAAGAGGCGGAAGATCTTAATAAACAGGTTGGAAGAATATTAAGACCAAGACTAAAGGAATTTCATGATTGGAAAGGATATTCTCATAGAGAATTGACAAAAAGATATAATATAGAAAAAAGCTATCTAAAAAATCAAGTAGAAACAATCAAATTATATTCTTCTTGGGTAAAACCATATTTTAAATCAGCTAAAGAATTACAACAACAAGGGTTTTCGGGCGATTCTGCCTTAGTAAATGCATTCTCAACAAGTATGTTCCAATTGACAATATTTGCAAAAAAAGAAGTAGGACTCCCGGATCAATTTTCAGAATTAGAAAAGAAAATGACAAAAAAATATTCCGCCTGTGTGGTTGTTGATTTCAAACACAGAGCACAATTATTACAAAAAGTTACACAAAGAGGAGATTTTGCTCCAGCGTTTGGGGGAAGATTAGAAATAACATTTGATGCATATGCATTAAGCAATGAAGAAATAGAATTAGTAAAATCTACCATGGAAAAAGACGATTTAGATGAAATGTTTAGTTTCGATTCTAACATGGCCGAAGACGCTTTAAAAGAATTAAAAGAAGATTTAGATGAATTTTTGGTATCAGATGATAAAAAAGAAGAAAAAAAAGAAGCTGAAAAGAAAAAAGCAAAAGAAGCTGATATTAACCCATTCACAGCAATTTTCGGTTTAGTATTTAAGAGGCCTAAAAAAGAAGCTGCAAAAAAAGAAAAGAAAAAGATAGAGAAACCAGAAGATCTTGTGAAAGATAATTGGGTAGAAAAACATGCAAGAATCGAGGCAAATAATTTAGCAGGAAAATTACTTTACACAACATATGACATTTACAAAAAATCTCATGGAATGGCATCTTCTCCAGATAGTTTTGATACAGGTGAAAAGGGTGAAGTTGGTGCAGATTTAAAAGACGTTCTAAAAGGTGTGAAAACAAACAAAAAATCAAAGAATCGGGCTTAATCCTAACATTTTATGATAGACTTGTGCCGTAATTTTACAATCAGCTAAAGCATCATGTGCTTTAGAATAATCAATATCAAAGTGTTCTGCAAGTGTTCCCAATTTAGCATTCTTACAAGGGTCAATAATTCCTTTCTTTTTCAAACCTTCCCAAATATATCTCGTATCTTCTTTCAAAATAGAAAATGGGTAATCATGTCCAAGACCTTCAAAAGTCGAACGAATAAATCTTTGATCAAAATGAAAATTATGTCCCACAGTAATCGTATTCTTTAAATTAAATTCATCAAGAAAATTATGAATTTTATTAATTACATCCGGGATAGGCAAAGCATTTTGATCATGCTTAACAATATCAATATTATTAATTCTCATAGCACTCTTAGAAAGATTATATCTATTATGTTTCAATAACAGATGTCTTTCCTCAATCAAATCTAAATTGTCCTTCGAAACATCTACAAGCAACATCCCAATAGTCAACATTTTATGAATATTAGGTGAAAGACCACTTGTCTCAGTATCAATAACTAACCTCTCCATAACGAAGAAAACAGAGTCTTCTTTATAAGAATTGTTAAGATAATGGAAACAAAATAACAAATAGTCATTATAAAGTGGATACAATCAGAATATTTAAAAATAGGTAAGAATATATTATTTAATGATAGGGAAAATAAAAGAATATCTTGGAAAGTATAAGGCAGCACAAAAAGAAATAGAGGGATTAAATCAAAATTCAAATTCATTAAGAAATGAGCTAAATTCATTAAGAAAGGAGCAAAAAGAAGATGATGGTTTAATGTCGTTATACGATGAGGAAATTTTTGTCTTAACAAGTGAAAGAGATAGCTTAAGAAATTATGTTTCGGATTTAGAGGAAAGTTTTTTTGAAGTAACTGAAAAAAATTTAGCTCTTGAAGAAGCATTATTAACAAAAAATAAAAAACCTATATTTACAAGTGTTCAAGAATTATATCCAGGATATGCCAACGATGTTGTAAGGTCCTATTATGAAGGGGCACTTTCATATTACAAAACCCAAACTGATAAGGGATATAGAACGCCAACAGGCAGAGAAATGGTTTTGCAATCTCACTATAATAATTTGCCAAAATATTCAAAAAAATATGAGAAACTGATGAAATTAGTTAATAGAATTTTTTTAACAGACGGGAATCCTAGTATGAAAGAAATAGAAAAGTTAGAACATTTTGGATTCAAAGTAACCTCTAATCATCATTACGTAATCTCAACTAAATTTGGAATAAAAATGGAGTTCTCTTCAACTCCCAGTAGAAAAATTGTGGGTAGAAAATGTAAGGCAGAATTTATGAAGAAATTCTTTTAAAATCAAATTCACAAATAATCAATTTCTAAATAATCTGACATATAAGATGGATGTTCTTCAATTCTTGCAAATTTCAAATTAGTTTCCCTATATAATTTTCTTAATTTTCTTTTCTTAATTATAATTCTTTTTTTCTCTTTGTCAATATAGTATTCGGAAGTAATTTTTGAAATAGTCTTCTCATCTTCTTTCAAATTTTTTGTAAGAATGATATAATAGATTACAGTTCCATTCTTAGTCTTTTTCCCATAAGGTAAAATCTCACGTAGTTTCATTCGATTAACATACTGATGACAATCCTTTGTTCTTGCACTACATAAATGAATTTTTATATTGATTTTATTTTTCTTTAATTCTTTCATAAGTTTTTTCCCTTCCGTAATAGAATTTCTAACGGTATATGTGTCTTCATTCAACGAATAATCTTTTGTAATAATTTTAAAATTCGTCTCAGACAACTCAAACTCATTCAAATTCACAAATGAAATAGAATCTTTAATATTCTTAATATAATTATAAATTTCTTTTTGCTTATTAGGCATCATAGGTAATTCCAATCCCATTCTGTCTTTCCCAACGATAGAGTTAACCATTTCCAATTTTTTAATTTCTTCGTTCGTTAGATCTAAATCATCATTTATAAGAAAAGACGGATGAAATCTAAATTCATCAACATATTTTCTCAATCTTTCAATTTTGTCTTTACTAACTAATTTTAAAGGCAAATAAATATGAATATGAAAATCGGAGCCAAATCTTTCCTTTAGAGTTTTAGCATAAAGTAAAGTTTTTTCATATTCTACTAAAGGATCACCACCAGTAATTCCCGCACCCTTAGCATTAGACAGTTCGGCTTCTTCAATTAATTCATGAGCATTTTTAATCACCCTTTCGTTAGCAAAAATTTGTCTACATTTCTTTCGAGAATCGCTTAAAGAACAATACCAACAACTCCTAGAACATCTTCCCCCCATAAACAAAACAAGCTTTTCACCACGAACACATTGTTGACATCCATCAGGTAACCCTCCAATATTAAAAGAGTCAAATTTAGTTTTCATATAACAAATATCAAACACCCCAAGTCATATTATTTTTTCTTTTAATTTGAGCAATATCTTGCAAGACACTTTTCTCATCACTAGTTAGAAGATTTTTGTGCTCCTTGAACTTTCTAAATTGAGATTCTCCAAGGTTAGTATACAAAGATTCACCAGAAGTTAATTGTCTTTCAAAATTAATCCCAGGCATAGAAATAGCAACTTCTTGATCTTTAACTGCTTCATGCACAGATTTTCTCTCATGTTGAATATCTTTAATTTGTCCAATTTTCTCATCGTTACTATTTATAAAATTCAAATGTTTCTTTAATACACCACCTTTAATTTCAACACCAAAAACAGCAGGATTAGAATTCCTAAAAACAAAATCTAGAATTGTAAATTTACAAATTGTAGGTAACTCAGCAAGCTTTTTTCTCTCAATTTCCTTTTGCTTCGCATCTCTCCATTCTTCGAAATCTTCAATCAACTTATATACGACAGGATTAGAAATTAGTTTAATATTTTTCAATTCTTCGACATCACTATTCTCACCTAGCTCAACATTAAATCCTAACATAACTTTATCCATCACAGGAAGAGAGTTTGCAAAATAGATATCTTTTTTAGTAATTGGACCTATACCAGCCTTAATTACTTTAATATTTTTTTGTTTTAACAATACCAACAAAGCCTCTAGACTTCCTAAGGAGTCAGCTTTAATAAAAACACCATCATCATCAACCTGAATTTCATCAGAAATCTCTTTGGTAAATTCTTTTTTAATTTCTTCTAAATTATTCTCTATAACTTGAAAAGGCATCCCAGGTAAAATATCTTCTTTAGAAGTAATCTGTAATTTTATACCAGTTGCAGCTTCAACTCTTTCAGCTACCTTAAATCCTTTATTCAACGGTAGTGCCTCTTGGATATTTCTGATTTTTGTCTCGATTACACCCTCAAATGAAGCAATCGCAATTTCATCTTTGTCTTTCAAACTACCATCATATAAAATACATTCCAAATAATTCATTGATTTATCTTTTTTTACTTCTAAGACAACACCCTTACCTATCGGCATAATTCCGATTTTTTCAGTCAAAAACTTTTGCGATAGAGCAGTAATCATAGCAATAATTTCGCAAATTCCTTCACCCGTCTTAGCAGAACAAGGTACCACAGCAACATTCTTTGTAAAGTCTTTAATCTTATAATACAATTCAGGATTAAAACCATAAGAGTTCAATGCCCCAACCAATGTGTAATATTTCTCCTCAAAGTTTTGTTTAACATTAATAGCCTGAGATTCAACGGCCTCAAAAGAGTGCAAAGATTCAGAAGTTCTCCAACCCGAAATATTATCAACTTTATTTAGAGCAATAATAAAAGGGGTTTTATTAGTCTTTAAAATTTGTAAAACTTCAGCGGTTTGAGGTTTAATACCATCATTGATATCAATAACAAGAATTGCTATATCAGCAAGAGACCCACCACGTTTTCTTAAATTAGTAAATGCCGCATGGCCAGGAGTATCAATACAGAGCATTCCTGGTATTTCCAAATCAATATTAAACTTTTTTAAAACATCACCAGCTCTTTCTTGAATAGTCTCTTTAGGTAAAGTCGTAAAAGAAATCTTTTGAGTAATACCACCAGCCTCACCTTCCTGAATAGAGGTCCCCCTAATACTATCTAAGATAGAAGTCTTACCGTGATCAACATGTCCAGCAACAGTTACAATGACCTGACGAAGTTTATGTTCCATAAGGAAAAGAATTGAAGTTGATTTTTAAGAGTTTCGAGACGTAAGGTTTAAAAGGAAAAAATAATGTCACTATTATGTGGTAAGAGATGTCAGTTTAATACAAACTTCTGCAGGAAAAGGAACCAGAGCTCGTCCAATTAGTTTATACGGTCCAACGACAATGATTCCAAAAGGATTAATGAGAGTTATGGGGATGCCACTAGCAGAAATACAGTTATTACAAACGCGACATTTTGGAGTATCTCAAGCATATATTATTGCGAAAGAGATGGAAAACAGAGAACAGTTAGCAAATAAATTTGGTGATGGAATCAAGCAATATGGTATATCAATAAAATATTCTAGTCCAGATTTAGATGATTCTAATATAGGTAGTGGTGATGCAATAATAACGAATATAAAAAATTGGAATTTAAATGGTAATAGTTTGGTTTTGGCTAATGATAACATTTTTGAATATAAATTAGACGATTTATTAAGATCTCACGAAAGAAGTGGAGCTGTTATAACAGTGTTAACAACTTCAGAAACACCAAAAAATGTAGTAGGAAATTATGGATTCGTTGATGTTGCAGAGTCGGGAGAAATTGCTCGCTTAATTGAGAAACCACATACAGAGCAAGATATTTATGATGCTTTAAAAGTTCAATATGCAAATGAAGTTTCAATTAATACGGGTGGATATATGATAAATAATGATTTATTGAAAACATTATCTAATTCTGAAGAGTGGATAAGAAATAGAAGTTCACAAAACAGTTTTGATATGGCTGGAGACCTAATTACTGGATTAATAAAAAGAGGTCATAAAATTAATAGTTATTCAATAGATGGATGGGGAGATTTTGGAGATTTAGACAAATATTTAGAAACAACAAAAAAGGCTTTGAATAAAGATTTTTTAAGTATAAATAGGATTTTGGAATCACATGGATATCATACATTAGATAACAATATCGTGATTCATGGTGATACGTTACATCACAGAATTAGAACGGGGGAAGCTAGTTTACAAGAGAAAATACAGAGTGGTTCTGTATATATCGGCCCTAATGTCTTTTTGGGTAGAGATTGTATTATTGAAGATGATGTAAAAATATCATATTCAGATATAGAAGAAGGTACTATGATAAAGAATGGATCTGAAATATTAAATAGTATTATATATCCACATAATATAGTTGGTAGAGATTCATACATAGAAAAATCGTTAATAGGATTACATTCAAAAATCGAATCAGATAAAAGACATCCAACAAGAATTGTAGGATCTAAAGTAGGGCCACTAATTACAGTTCCAAAAGGTTATGATATAACCGATGTAAAAGTTTGGCCAGGTTATAGATTTCCAAAAGATCCTTCTCATATAGAAGGTGGTAAATTTATGCCAACAAAAGATCAATTATATGAGCAATTTTTGGGATCTTAATCCAAACTCCTAAAAACCCAAACTTCTTCTAAAATTCATGGACATACAAGATCTTCAACAAAAGTATAATCTAGAATTTGATAAAATAATAATCGAAATCAATTCTCATAAATACAAAACAGTTCTACTACAATTCCCAGATGGACTAAAACAATACGCTACACAAGTCGTTGATTATTTATCAAAAGAAGTAGATTGTGAATTCAAAATTTGGTTGGGGAGTTGTTTCGGAGCTTGTGATGTTCCAAAAACAGATTCAGAATTAATAATTCAGTTTGGGCATGCCCCGTGGGGCAAAAAAACATTTAACGAAATTTAATTAAGAACAATAATGTCATCACCTGTTTCTATAACAGTATTTTTCTGTTTATCCAAGATGTCTGATATATCATCAATATTTTCGGGATTCACTAAAATCTCATTATTAATTAATAATGTATTTGGTTGTTTTATATTATATATATTAATCATATATTCCATCAAATCAAAATCTAAATCAAAATCTAAGGAATATATTAATATTTCCGAATTTTTTCTTTTTATAGTAGATAACATATATCCGCTTTCTTCGGCACTATCGATATGTTCTGGTTTATTCGAATAAAAGAAGAGTATGACATCTTTACTTTTATTACAAAGTTCAGACTCTCTATTAGATAAAATCATATGTTGAACTTCTAATGCCGTATATTCTTTTTTTTGTTCAATTACAAATGAATCCTCTTTTCCTAGTTTCTCTTCCAGGATTGTTATATATGCACCAAGTTCGTCTAATTCAACACTCAATTCTTGAATATTAAATTGAGTACATGAAGTAGCAAGCTCACTCCTTAATTGTTTCATCATAAATGAAAAGTATAAATTTCTTTGTTGATTATCAATCAATTCAGTTTTACTATTAATGACCCTATCTATAAAAAAGAAAATGGAGATAAAAATAATTATTGCTATAACTAAAGAAATTAAAAGCCTTCCAGTGAACATATTCCGTTTTTCTTCCATAGTATTTTGAATATTTTTTTAGTTTTAAATCTATCTCCAGGTGACTCTTTTGTTAAGTAATGTAGCATGAATTATCGCATCAATCCACCAATACAAAAAAAGCACAGGATACAATACGATATAAATAATAAGACTAACTTTGATATTAGAATTTTTCTTAATCCATCTCTTTGCAAAAATCATATAACCGATAAGGATACAAATAAAAATTGTCGCAAAAATGAATAAAGGATCTATTAAAGTTTCGAAAACAGCTCTTTGTATAAAAAACATATTTAGTTTGAATGCATGAAAAATATCAAAATTAATAAGTTTTAGAAGTCTAAATTTTCGTATCATTTCTCCTATTCCCGTAGTGAATATATGGGTAGAAAGTATTAACGATATTACTATAGAGAATACAGCAGTAGGTAATACAAGAATCCCCAATGCTCCATAAGTAGTAGAAAACATATATTTGTAATCATATAAATTTCTAAGTAAACCAACATACCATCTTCGTCTCTGTTTTAATAATGGTATAAATTTGGTGGGTGCTTCAGTATAAACCACAGCATTCGCAACATTTTCGATTATAAAATGATGACTTTGAATTCTTATAGCCATCTCCATATCTTCCGTTAAATGAGCACGTTTGAATCCACCATATTTTTCAAAAAAGCTTTTTCTATACGCGGAGAATGCCCCGGGAGTAATATGTATAGCATTGACACTTGCGAAAGCCTTTCTTAAGAAAACCCCCAATAAATATTCGACCTGCTGTACCCTAGTAAGTACCTTATAAGGATTATTAATTGCCATTGCTGGAGCAACACACATGACTCTTTTATTAACAAAAGGTTGAACCATATCTCTTAACGCATTTCTGCTAATATGTAATTTATCTGCATCAGTAGAAACAATGATTTCTCCTTTAGCTTTCTTTATAGCAAAATTCATAGCACTATATTTCCCGCCATTTTTACTTTTTCTAAAAACTTTAACGAAACTACTTTTGTATTTGAGTGCTCTTTTGTAAGTATTGTCTTTAGATCCATCATCAACAACAATAATTTCGAATTTATTTTTTGGGTAATCCAGTCCTAAAATAGATTCGATTGTCGTAGAGATTCCGTTCTCTTCATTCCATGCGGGTATTATAATAGAAACAAATGGCAAATTCTTTTCTTCCGTTTTTTTATAGGAAGGTTTGTATTTGATATAACTAATGATATAAAAAGTAATTGCTAATAATCCAATAAAACTTGAAATGTATAACAGTATATTTCTTATCATATTATTTAACAAGATGAACCCTTTTTAATAATTATGCTTCAAATAAATAATTATTTATAGAGTATAATCGTTAAAAATAAATGAAATTTAATAAGCGAGATACATTTTTTGGTATTTTCTTTTTAATTTTATTCATATTGATTTTAATCAGAAACTATTTCTTTCATGTTTCTGACTATTCAATTTATTGGTATTGTGATTTCATAGCAATCTTTTTTGCAATAGGTTTCTTTTTTCATCAGAAAGCTTTTCTTAAAAGTATAACATATATAGGTTTCCTTCCACAAGCATTTTTTTTGATATCGTTACCAATAATTCTAATATTTGGTATTAGTATCTTGGGCATATCTCCTATCATAAAAACATATCATTGGGTATTCTTGCTAATTTCACTATTAATGCACCTTTCATATGTATTCGCATTTTCTTTTACAATGGACAATAAACCAGAAATAAAATCCCTTAAAATATCAGCCATACTATTATTATTATTATATTTACTATCATACTTTTTTACTCCTGCAATTGAAAATATAAATTATATTTTCTTTTTAGAAAAGTTCTTTGGAATAACAGGATTATCTTTTCTTTGGCTTCCAATCGGCTTTATTGGCATAGTCGTACCAACCTATTTTATTCAAAAAAAGATTTACAATCTATTACATAAAAAGAAATGATTATTCTTTTTGATGCAAATTAAAATATTCATAAAACTCTTCAGAAAGAGACAACTCCAATGTATGTCCTTGAGGTTTTACAATAACTAATCCTAATTCTCTAAATTTCTTTATATGGTCATAAGATTTGTTCCCTCTAATTTTAATCACAATTGATTGTTTTATTGGTTGTTTGTATGCAATGATAGCCAAAGTCTCTTGCTCAGCTTTTGTAAATTCACTATTCCCCGTCGCCAATTTATTTATCAAATAATGATATCTAAACGCAACATCCATTTTCCAACAATCGTTTCTAGAAATAATATTGATAGGACCAATAATGTATTTTTTAGTTAAATTTTTGATAATATTTTTAATCATAGCTGGATTTAAATTCGTTAACATAATCAATTCTTCAATATTTAAAAATCGTCCAGCAACAAACAGCGAAGCCTCAACCAATTCTTCAGCATTTTTCTCATGTGATTCAAACTCATTTTCAATTTCTTTAGCAGTAGTCTCAGTAATAATAGAAGGAGTAATATCTTCGTTGTTTACCAAATTTAATTCAATTGTTGGTTTATCATCATCTCTTTTCATAGAAAAAACTAGTAAATCATATTTTTAAGGGTTTTGTGTTTATCTGAAGATTTTACGAAAAAAACCAACGGGTTCAACAATGTCTCCATTAATCTTTTTTGCGATTTCAATATATTTTTTAGCAGATTTACTTCTAGGATGTGTATGAACAACAGCATCTCTCCTAGATAACGCCTCTTTTATTGCTCGATCTTCAGGGATAATTCCAATAATTTGTGCCTCTAACATAGATTTTATAGACGAAAGTGGCATCTCATATTTAGCATTTCTATGTCGAGTTACAATGATTCCATTAATAGTTTTTCCTTTCTCTCTTGCAACCTTAACGGCCTTCAGAGCATCAGTAACAGCTGGCATTTCTGGATTTGTCACAATAATTATTTCTTCAGCAGCGTCCATAACAGCCATAACTTCTTCACCAAATCCAGCCGCAGAATCAAAAATTACATAATCACACATCTTTTTCAATTGTTTCGCAATAACAGGCAATTTCTTTGTATTGAATTTCGTAAGCTCTTTTATAGATAACGAAGAAGGGATTATTTTTGTTCCAGAAGAATGTTCGTAAATGGCATCCTCAATACAAGCACTTCCCTTTAAAACATGGTTTAATGTTACAGGAACGATAGGTGCACCGAGGTGAATTCCAATATTAGGTGTATTCAAATTTGCATCGACAATAATAACCTGTTTGTTTAATTTGTTTAAAGATACTCCCAAATTGATTGCAGTAGTAGTTTTCCCAACTCCCCCTTTCCCAGAATTAATAACAATTATTCTTGCCATAAGTTAAATTTTAAAAAGAAATGTCTTTATAAGTTTTCTCTTATTGTAAGATCTCTCTATTAATTTGAGAATAAAAAGAAAAATAATTTACTTTTTGGATCCAGCGTCTAATTTTCTATAGCAACATTTATAAATGTTAATTTGTCCATAATTTTACAAATGAAAACTTTGGAGATAATATCCAAAGCTTCAATTAATAATTTTGGAGCTAGAATGAGTACCGAATTTAGTATTTGGTGTGATGATGACCAGTTATGTTATAAATATATGTCTTAATAGTCAAGGATAGACCTTTTCAATATAATCATTTTTTACAACGTGTGTTAAAAATGAGAAATTGATTACATAAATACATAAAATAGATACAATAAATTTTGGATTGAATGTAGCAAATCTTAAATGGTTTTCAACCTTTTTACCATAGAAGAGCGAGCAAGAATAACTCGGTTAAATCCAGTTGATCCTGCTGGCGGATGCTGCTATTTGGTTTGATTTTAGGCATGCAAGTTAATTCTTCGATTTTCGTAGAATGGCGAACTGCTCAGTAACACGTAGTTAATCTACCCTTAGGTGAAGGACAAGCACGGGAAACTGTGTCTAATACTTCATAGAAGTTTGGTGCTGGAATGCTCTTACTTTGAAACTTTTGGCCTAAGGATGAGACTGCGGCTGATTAGCTTGTTGGTGGGGTAACTGCCTACCAAGGCGATGATCAGTAGGGGCTCTTAGCGGAGTTGCCCCGAGAAGGAATCTGAGACACTATTCCTAGCCCTACGGGGTGCAGCAGCTGTGAATTTTCTACAATGCACGAAAGTGTGATAGAGCGAACCAAAGTGCTTATCAATGATAAGCTTTTCTTCGGTGTAAAAAACCGGAGGAATAAGGACTGGGAAAGACCGGTGCCAGCCGCCGCGGTAATACCGGCAGTTCAAGTGGCATCCAACTTTATTGGGTCTAAAACATCCGTAGCTTGTTTATTAAGTCTCTTGTGAAATCCCATGTCTCAAGTGTGGGGCTTGCAGGAGATACTGATAGACTAGAGACCGGTAGACGTAAGGAGTACGATCAAGGTAGTGGTAGAATACGTTAATCTTGATTGGACTAACAATTAGCGAAGGCACCTTACGAGGACGGATCTGACAGTCAGGGATGAAGGCCAGGGGCGCAAAACGGATTAGATACCCGTGTAGTCCTGGCAGTAAACACTGTTCACTAAACATCGGGCCCTCTTAGGGAGGATTCGGTGCTGAAGGGAAGCCGTAGAGTGAACTACCTGGGAAGTATAGTCGCAAGGTCGAAACTTAAAGGAATTGGCGGGGAGACATACAACGAGTGACGCGTGCGGTTTAATCAAATTATACACCGTGAACCTCACCAGGAGCGACAGCAGGATGAAGGTCAGTCTGAAGGGCTTACCTGACACGCTGAGCGGAGATGCATGGCTGACGTCAGCCTGTGTTGTGAAATGACCTGTTAAATCAGGTAACAGGCGAGACCCGTGCTAATAATTACTACAGAAATGGGTACATTATTAGGACTGCCTTGGTAACAAGGAGGAAGGTGCGGGCTATGTCAGGTGGTACGTCCCTAATCCCCTGGGCTACACGCGCGCGGCAATGGTACGTTCAAAGAGATGCGACTCCGAAAGGAGAAGCTAATCCCCTAAAGCGTATCTCAGTCCAGATCGAGGGTTGCAACCCACCCTCGTGACGTTGGAATTCGTAGTAATCGGATATTAGCACTGTCCGGTGAATAAGTCCCTGTCTCTTGCACACACCGCCCGTCATCGCAACCGAGTTGTGGTGGGGAGAAGCTTATTTTGAAGAAAATCCCTATTACGACAAGGTAGCGCAAGTCGTCACAAGGTATCTGTAGGGGAACCTGCAGATGGATCACCTCCTATAAATTTTAATTAAACATATTCATTAAATAACTGGTCATTCTAGTTTTCAAGATGGGCCTGTAGTCTAATGGTAGAATACTTCGCTTGCACCGAAGGGGCCCGTGTTCAACTCACGGCAGGTCCATATGAACAAGTCGATTGGCTATCAAGCTTAGCTTGATAGTTGTTGTAATGGTTTCGAAGAAACAAATCAAGTTTTTTTGATTCCGAGGAAACTTTCTTTTCAAAAGAAAGTAGGCCTAATCATATTCAATTCATTTATGAGTTGATAACTCAAAACCATGAACCTCTCAAAATTGATTTTGAAGGGGGGAGTTTGAGACTATTATAGTCAATGAGAACAGTATAAGAAACAAAGGCGAAATAAAGGAAGATTTGAAAATTCTGCAATTGCAGAATTTCCTACCACGCTGTTAGACGGATAGCTTGGCTTAGATTTTGAAGAAGGACGTGGCAAGCTGCGATAAGCTTGGGTGAGGTGCATGCAACTTTTGACCCCAAGATCTCCGAATGTGAAACATATCTTTATGATATACCGAAAGGTAAAGTTACGCTGGGAATTGAAACATCTTAGTACCAGCAGGAAAAGAAAACAAATTAGTGATTTCCTTATTAGCAGAGAGCGAAAAGGAAATAGGGCAAACTGAATCCTTGCTTGAAAAGGCGTAGGAGATGTGGTGAAGTTAAGAACTAAGTTGATGAGTTGAAATTATCTGGAAAGATATACCTTAGAGGGTGATAGTCCCGTAGATAAAGTCGATATGTTTGTCTTCGAAAGAGTAGAATACCTTGGATTAGGTGTTTGAATATGGCAGAATTAACTGCTAACCCTAAATAGTAATCTAAGTCCGATAGTGTACTAGTACCGCGAGGGAAAGCTGAAAAGTACTCTCACAAGAGAGTTAAAAGACTTGAAATCTAACAGTTACAAGAGTGATACGGCCCTACGGGGTTGTATCGTACGTTTTGAAGAACAGGCCAGGGAGTTAATTTTTGTGGCGAGGTTAAAAAAGGAAGCCGGAGCGAAAGCGAGTATGAAAGTGCGATTTAGTCACAAGGGTTAGACCTGAAGCCAGATGATCTATTCCTGAGCAGGGTGAAGTTTTTTGAAAGAGAAATGGAGGCCCGAACCGTTGTTGTGTGCATGCACTCGGATGACTTGGGAATAGGGGTGAAAAGCCACTCTAATCTGGCGATAGCTGGTTCCTGCTGAAATATGCCTAGGTATAGTTCGGTGGAATGCTTGTTCGTGGGGTAAAGTTACAGATAAAATTTGCAGGGGCACAAGCTTACGGAATTTTTTCTAACTCAGAACCTGCGAACTGTTTGCCACCGGATACAGCAACTGCGTGTAAGACGCAGTTACGAAACCCAAAGAAGGGAGCCCGGAGTTAAGGTCCCAAAATGTTGGTTAAGTGTAACGAAGATAGTTTTTATTCTGAGACACTGGGGATGTAGGTCTAGAAGCCGCCATCATTTAAAGAAAGCGTAACAGCTCACCTATTGAGAATAGAAGCGTCGAAAATGGACGGGGCTCAAACCAACTACCGATACTCTGGACACACTCAGTCGAGTGTTGTGGTAAGCAGGTGTACTAATTGTGCAGAAGGTTTTATGTAAATAAGGCTGGAACGATTAGTAATACTTATCCTGGTGTGAGTAGGAGCAGATCTTCCTGAGAACCGGAAGATGTCGAAAGGGTACGGTTTCCTCAGCACTAACAATTAACTGAGGGTTAGTCGGCACCTAAGTCGTACCTTAACTGAGTACGACGACGGATATCAGGTTAATATTCCTGAACTAATTATTTTTGTTATGTCTTTAGGATCGCTTTCGGATAGGTGGAATATCGAGAGATATAAAGAACGAGAAATCTGTGGATGGTAATCGTGAGAAGCAGACCAATTGTCTTGAATCCGCTGAGTCCAAGAGTCAGTGAAAACTCTATTGAATAGAAAATAATTAGCCGTACCAAGAACTGGCACTGGTACCCTAGCTGAGAAGGCTAAGACATGAAAGTTTAAACGAGTTAAGGGAATTCGGCATAAATAGTCCCGTATCTTCGGTATAAGGGATGTCTATTCTTTTGTATGATTCATTGTATGGGAGAGTAGATCGCAGTGACAAGGATGGCACGACTGTTTACCAAAAACATAGCTAAGCGCAGCTCCGAAAGGATAAGTATGCTTGGTGAAGTCTGCCCAGTGGTGGTGTCTAAATGCGCATTTCAATGCGTGGAAAGCCCATCAAACGGCGGGCCTAACTATGAGGCTCTTAAGGTAGAAACGCTGCCTTACGGTTTACAAATTTATTTGTAAAACGCTTCAAGAATCATAGGGTAAACATGGACTATTGAAAAAATCGAATTTAAGTTATGAGAAGAAAATCAAGCTATATGCTGGAAACTCCGAGTATCTCACACTACTCGTTTCTCTTCTAAAGAGAAGCAGTGAAAATGTGATGAGTGCGGACAATCAGCAGGAAAGACTAGAGAAATCTAGAATCCTCAGAGACTAATACGCTTGACACAGTTTATCTGTGAAGATAGAGTCCGAACTTTATGGCGACATAAAGAGTTGAACTTTCTCAAATTGAAAAACAATATAGGTTCAGAATAACACATGAGCGTAATGCCTTGTCGTCTGAATGGCGACGTGCATGAACGGCTTAACGATGTTGTCACTGTCCCTAACTCGGTGCTTCCGAAATCTTTGACCGGTGAACAGACCGGTATCGCCAAGTGGGAAGCGAAGACCTTATAAACCTTTACTACAACCTGCCGTTGTGAATTTACTATGAGTGCTCAGTGTAGGTGGGAGCGTTGAAGCTATGGTTTTGGCCATAGTGGAGCAAAATTGTAACACCACCCATTCTTAATAAATCCACTAACCTTACTGGAACAGCGGTTGGCGGGTAGTTTGGCTGGGGCGGCACCCCGCAGAAAATATATCTGTGGGGCCCAAAGACAAGCTCATCCAGGTCGGAAATCTGGAGTTGAGTGTAAAGGCAAAAGCTTGTCTGACTGTTTTTCGACAAGTAAGAAAAACAGGAGTGAAAGCTGGGCTTAACGAACTCACCATGACTTTTAATGGGTCAGGTGAACGTCAGAAAAGGTACTTTAAGGATAACAGGCTTGTCGCCCCCGATAGTTCACATTGACGGGGCGGTTTGGTACATCGCTGTCGGCTTTTCCTATCCTGGATGTGCACAAGCATCCAAGGGTGTCGGAGTTCACGCATTAAAAGGGATCGTTAGCTGGGTTAAGAACGTCGTGAGACAGTTTGTATGATATCTACTTGGCGTGTTGTTATTTGAGTGGAAGGACCCTCCAGTACGAGAGGAACGTGGGTTCGATGCCTCTGGTCTACCAGTTGTTATGAGCAGGCTGGGCAGCTACGCATTAATCGATAAGTGCTGAAAGCATCTAAGCACGAAGCGAACCGCAAAACGAAATAACATAGGCCGCGATAAAAGATCGCGTTGATAGAGTTGGTGTGTAAGTATTGAGCTTACGCGATTTATTCAGCACGCAACTACTAATAGCCACATTAAAATCTTCTTTTATTCGCTGTTTCTTATACTGTTCTTTTTGTAAATAATTTTACAGAACCAAAATCTAATAATTTCTAAATTAACTTTTAGATATTATCTTAATATTATCATTATCTTCAAGGATATGTGTTAATCCAACTTTTTGATTAGGAAACTTAGCACTAGGACCATTAATTACAGCTTCTTTGAAACCATCAAGCAATTTTTTATGAATTTTTAAGATAAAATCTTCAATATTAACACCTTTTTCTAATATCATAGGCTCACTAGAAGTCTCTGTATAAACTCTAATCAAATTACTCACGTTCCAAATTCTTTCTTTCAATACATCTAGTCCTTCACTAGTTAAAGTAGATATTAAAATTAATTCCTTACCAAATTGATATTTCAAAGCTTTAATATTTTTCTTAGCCTCAGAGATATCAACCTTATTTCCAATTATAATAATCGGCTTATTTATTTTAGCTTTTTTAATTTCATTCATTATCTTTACTGCTTTGTCTATCGGTTTAGTAAGATCAACCATAAAAATAATACCATCAGTATTCTTAACAATCCCAATCAATCTTTTTCCACCACCAACATCATCAACTGCTCCCTCTACCAAACCTGGAAGATCAACAATTTGGATTTGTGCACTATTCAATTTAATAATAGCAGGAATTGGTTTTAACGTAGTAAAATCATAAGCAGCAGTCTTAATATTCATTCCAGAGAGTTTCGATAATAATGAGCTTTTACCAACGCTTGGCGCACCAACTAAACAAAATTGTTTATCACCTTGACGAACAACACCTAACCAATCTTGATGTTTAATATTAGAACGAGTTTTCGATTTTTCGATTTCTTCTCTAAGCCATTTTTTCATATCACCATAAGGACCTGTATTATAATTTGGTAACTCTTTCAAAATGTTATTTATTTCGCTAATTTTTGCTTTTCCATCTAAGCCGATGATTTTTTCTCGTATTTTACGTTTTTGAATGTCCGGTGGAAGTGCCATGTTAAAATTATATAAATTTAGAAAAATTACATACTCATCCCAAATGGGATAAGTGATTTAAGCTCGGTTTAACAAATTAAAAATAAAGACAAGTCTAGAAATATCAACTGAGTACATCTTTCTAAGCTCATTTACCATAGAAAAAAGAGTAAGTAGTATTATTTAAATTTAATGGAAATGTTTAAAATATTAGATTAGCATTTTAGAATAAGATGGATGATAAAATAAAATTTGTTGAACGCGAGATGAGCAAGTCTGAACTGAAATTAATGAATAAATGGTTTGATTTACAAACTAAAAAATCAGGGAATCCTTTATTAGAATCAAAAAGAATTACAATAACTATTGAAGATAATAAAAAATTTATTGGTTGTGCGACAGGACTTACTCGTGATAGTAAAAAATATTTTTATTTAACTGACTTAATTATTGATACAGAATATAGAAACCAGAAATTAGGCTCAAAGGTATTGAAAATATTAGAAAAGAAAATTAAAAAACAAGGATTCAAATATATATTCACACATACTGCAAAATTTCAAGCTCCAAAGTTCTATGTACAACAGGGCTACAAAAAATTTAATGAAATGAAAGATTGGTATATGTCAGGAGAGAGTCGTATAGTATTCATTAAGAAACTATAATTCTTAAAATTCTTTATTCTATAAAGCAAAATTCTATAAAGTATAAATAATATATCTTCAATATGAAAAGACCATTCATTTTAATAATTACTGGACCATGTGGTGCAGGCAAATCTACAATATCAAAACAAATAGCAGATAAGATAAACAAAACAGCATTTTTAGAAATAGATAATATAAGAGGAATGCTTGGTAAGTATGAGGCCAATTACTCTACATATTCTAAAGAAGCAAAAAAACAAATAAAATTATCAATGGATAATACAATAAGCATAGGAAAGAATTTTATAAAAAAGGGGTATAATGTAATCATTGATGATGTTTTAGAAAAGAAACAACAAATATCTTATTATAAAAAAGGTTTTAGAAAACAAAATATATTTATTATACTTTTACTCCCAAATAAAAAAACTCTTCAGCATCGAGATAAGCACAGAGAAACAAAAACAATGGGACAAAGAGCCTTGGAATTACATGACAGATTTTCAAATATATCTAATAATAAAGATTGGTATGTTATAGATACATCTAAGCATAAGGTTAATAATACAGTTCAAGAAATTATAAAAATAATTGGAAGATAAAACTTCCCAAAGCCCTTTAAACCATATTTTCTCTATTTATTCATGACAATGTCAAAACAAATCACAGAAGCAATCGCAGAAGCAAAACAAAGAGTTAAAGAATCAATATCAAAAGATAAATTAATTATGTTTATAACTCGTCTCTTAGAGGATACAAGGAACGATTCAGAAACAGATTTATTTGGAAGAGTAATTGAACTTTACTATTATCTAAATCCATACAAAAAAGCATTCAGAAGAGAGATTTATGTATATTTTCAAAAGGAAATTAAATGCAAAGAAGGATTAATATTAGACGAGGAAGAAATTAATTATCTTAGAATAATATTCAAAGAAATAACACCGCAATTTAGATTCAAAGACGGTAAAGTTATGAAAGGAAGATTAAAGGGAATATTAGATAAACTAGTAAAGAAATATTTACCACATAGTTCAGAAATAATCAACAGCTTTATACTAAGTAAACTCATTTGTTCAGTAGGTGGAATAGAAAATTTAATGAGAAAACCAGCTTCAACAATACAATTAATAGGTTGTGAAAAAGCTCTATTCAGACATAACAGATCAGGGAACGACTGTCCAAAATATGGATTATTATATTATACAAAAGAATTACAAGAAGCAACCAAAAAAGGTAAAAAAGCAAGACAATTATCAAACACATTAGCAATCACAATTAAACAAGATTACTTTGAAAACTTTGCCCGATGATGAGACACCCCTGTTGCGATGTGCTGAGGGCAAATTTTCAAATTCAATAAAAATGGAAAAAGAATATACGTGGAATCCGCAAACAAGCAAATGGAAAGCAGGAATAGAGCTAGGACTTCCAATAGAGTTGGAAGGATCAGAAAACATTCTCTATCTAGGAGCATCCTCAGGAACAACAGTAGGGCACCTAAGTGATAGAACGAGTGGAAAGATCTTCGCAGTAGAAAAATCAGTTGACATGACAATACCATTAATCAGGCTAGCAGAAAAAAAAGGAAATATTCTCCCAATCTTTGCAGACGCCCACAACACTGAATATCTAAAAGAAAAAATTCAAGACACAAAAATAAACATACTCTTCCAAGATATTCCATCACTAGATCAGGTCGATATAATAACAAAAGCAAGCAAATTAGTAGAAAAAGATTGTAAAATATTACTATCACTAAAAACACTAAGTATCTCAAAACAAGATCCAAAAACAACATTCCAAGAAATGAGTAAAAAATTAGAGGAAAATTTTAAAATAATAGAATCAAAGAAATTAGAAAAGTTTCACAAAGGTCATACATTCTTTGTGTTGGAAAAGTTGTGATTATTTTTAGGATTTTAAAATACCCCAATAATCTGCAACACAAACAAAACATACAATACCAATAGTAAAATCCCTTCTCTAATACTAATCTCATAATCTCTTGCAAACAAAAAGTAAAGTGCAGTTGCAACAACCAAAAAGATTAAACTCGTAATTAACATAGAAGCAGGCGCAACAATTCTTCCAAATAATCCAGCAATTCCAATTACAGCGAATGTATTAAACAAATTCGAACCCAAAATATTTCCAATCAACATATCAGTTTCTTTTCTCTTTATCGTAGCAATCGCGACCATCAATTCAGGCAATGAAGTCCCAAAAGCAATAACAGTAGCAGCAATAATTTCTTTACCAATTCCAAAGAAATTCGATATATGAACAATGGATTCAACGGTATAACGAGAAGCAATAAAGATAATAACAAGAGCAATAATAAACATCAAAATAGACTTCCTATTTAATTTTATTTTTTCATCTCTTGCAACCTTAGTATCATTTTTCTTTTTATTCGATTTAACTAAATAAATCATATACAAAATGATACAACCAAAAAAGATTAAAGATTCATATAATCCAATAACACCATCCAATAAAGTTACAATCAATAACAAAACAGAAAATATCAACAATAAGAAATTTACCTTGTTATCCGATTTATTTGTTTTCAATCTTCTAGCAAAAATAGCAGCAATTCCAACAACCAATAAAAGATTTGCAATGTTTGATCCCAACACATTACCAATGACAATCTCAGAAGATCCTTGAAAGACGGCCACAATAGAAGTAACTAATTCGGGTAAAGAAGTACCAATAGCGACAAATGTAGTCCCTACAACAAAAGGAGACAGTTTCAAATACGAACCAATATTCTTAGCAGCTACAACAAACCAATCAGACGCCTTCATAAGTGCAAGTAAACACAATACTAAAACAACAAACCATAAAATAATAATCATGCCTTCTTTCTCCTATACCTAACTTCCTTCACAATCTCATTAACTAACAACCCAGTCAATCCAAGCGGAACCAGAACCAACCACATTCCAAGAGAAAATGGAGTAATCTTAAACAACACACCAAGCTTAGTATACATCAAAATGATATTTAATAAAACAGCAAACAAAATCGAGATATTCAAATATCTATTAGAAAAGAATCCCTTCAAACGTAATGGGTCGTTAGTTCTACAGGTATAAATAAAAGTTAATTCAAATATAATTCCAACCATCATGACAAGTGATCTAACAAAATTAATATTCAAGTTCCTATTCATACCATAAAAATACACTCCCCCACTTACCATCAAATTCAACAATCCAATACCAACAATAAAAGGCCAAATATTAGCAAGTATATTCTTTTCTTTTCTAGGAGGAGTATTCATAACATCCTCGCCTTTTTCAAAAATCAAACTTAGAGCAGGGAACGAGTCCGTAATAATATTCTTCCATAAAATTTGAATAGGTAAAATAGGAATAGGCATTCCCATCAAAGAAGTAATAGTAACAAGCAGAATCATACTAAAATTAACCGACAACATATACTTAATAAATTTCTTAATATTATCATAAGTAATTCTACCATACTTCACACCTTTAACAATAGAAGCAAAATTATCATCCTTCAAAATTATATCAGAAACATCTCTCGCAACATCCGTTCCACGAATTCCCATAGCAATCCCAACATCAGCAGACTTCAACGCTAAAACATCATTAACACCATCACCAGTCATCGCAATAGTTTCACCTTTTTTCTGCAAAATCCTCGCAATTCTCAATTTCTGTTCAGGAGTAGCACGAGTAAAAACACCATAATCGTCAATACGATTCAATAATTCCTCATCAGACATCTTCGCAAGTTCATCAGAATTAATAGCCTCACCAACAATACCAATCTTCTTAGCAATTGTCCTACCAGTAATTAAAGAATCCCCAGTAATCATTTTAATTTTAATCCCAGCATTTTTACATTCCTCAATAGCTTTTTTTACTTCATCTCTAGGTGGATCAATCATCCCCATAGCACCAACAAAAATAAGAGACTTCTCTTCAACGATCTCTCTCTTAGCAAAATTCTTATAAGCAAAACCTAAAACACGCAAAGCAGAGTTCTCCATACTACGAATATGTTTTTTTATTTCTTCTCTTCTCTTAGCAGATAATCTCTTAATCTGTCCATCAATCAATTCCGAACCACAAATTTCTAAAACTTTCTCAGGAGCACCCTTCGTATACAAAATATTATTACGACCATTATCTCTTAGAATAGACATCATCTTTCGCTTAGCATCAAAATTAAACGTCTTTAATCTAGGGAAGGCTTCAGCCAAATATTTTTTATCGAAACCGAATTCAAGACCAGTCTTAATTAAAACCTTCTCCGTAGGATCACCAAAATATTCAATTTTCTTTTTACCTTTCTCAAATCTAGCATTACTAGATAACAAAGCAATTTTAATAATTTTAGAAAGAGCTCTGTTTTTCTTAACATTGACCTTTTCTTTATCCAAAAAGATATCATTTTTTATTTTACTATATTTAGAATCATCAACATATAATTGTTGAACTTCCATCTTCTCCTTAGTAAGGGTTCCGGTCTTATCAGTACAAATAACGGTCACACTACCCAAACCCTCAACAGCCGGTAACCTTCTAATAATAACATTATTCTTAGTCATAATATTTGACGAAATAGAAAATGCAATCGCCATCACAGCCGGCAACCCCTCGGGAATCGCACCAACAGCCAAAGTAATAGAAACCATAATCAATTCAAGAACAGTAGAATCAGAATACAAACCTAAAACAAAAATTAAACCGACTAGTCCTATTATAATAGCACCAACCTGTTTAGAAAATTTATCAATTCTTTTTTGCATAGGAGTTTTTTGAATTTTCATATCTTGTAATTTTTGAGCAAGGGAACCAAAAACAGTATTGTCTCCAGTTTTAACAACCAATGCAGTAGCACGACCAATTAAAATCTCAGTCCCAGCAAAAACCATATTTACTCTTTTTTCAATAGAAATATCAGAACTCAAACTACATTTTTTCTTTTCAACAGGAATACTCTCACCAGTCAGAATACTTTCGTTAACTTTCAGACCTTCTGAGCTAATAATTCTCATATCAGCAGTAATTTTATCGCCTTCTTCTAAGACAACCAAGTCACCAGGAACAATCTCAGAAGAATTAACAATTTTCAATGCACCATCCCTAAAAACATGCACTTTTGGAATAAGAAAACTACTAAGTTTTTGAATAGCATTTTCCGCTCGATATTGTTGAAAAAACCCAATTCCAGAATTAATTAATACAATAACTCCAATAACATAAGCATCCAATTTCGACTCAGCAAAAAATGAAACAATTGCAGCCAAAATCAAAATACAAATCAAGGGAGAGTTTATTTGACTCCAAATAATTTTAGGAATCTTATAACTCTTCTTTTTCTTGATAACATTTTTACCAAATTCAATAATTCTATTATCTACATCAGATTGAGCCAATCCATTTTTATCAGATTTTAATTGTTCAAACAATTCTTTTTCAGAAATCGTCCACTCTTTTTCCATCTAGTTTTGAAGAGAACTAATCTTTAATAAGTTAAGCTAGGATAAGTTTTAGCTTAAAGAATCTAAAGGAGATTTGATATTTTCTTTTAATTTTTCAATAGGAATAGTATAACTCATATAAGAAATAAAATATCCCAAAATATAAAATATATTCTCTTTTTAGGATAAATTCACAGATGAAAAATACTTTTATAAAAAATAAGTTCGTTTAATCTATGTTAAGCGACATATTACTCGAGGTACCTTTATTTGATTGATAGCAGGATTTCTAATAAAGTTTATATAAGGCCATTTTATTATGAATACTATGAAGAAAGAAAAAATGTGGGCAGAATTAGCAAAGTATTATGATTTACTTTACGCTTGGAAACCTTACGAAGAAGAATCCGAAACTATTCACGACCTAATTCAAAAGAACAAGAAAACATCTGGCTCTGAAATGTTAGATGTTGCGTGCGGTACAGGAAATCATATTCAATTTCTCAAAAATCATTACAAAATAACTGGCACTGATTTGAATAAAGATATGCTAAAAGTTGCCAAGAAGAAATTTCCGAAATTGACGTTTCAACAGGCAAATATGATTTCCTTTAATTTAAAAAAGAAGTTTGATGTTGTAACCTGTCTGTTTAGCTCTGTTGGTTACGTCAAAAATTACGCAAACTTGAAGAAAACAATTGCTTCTTTTTCAAAGCACCTCAAAATTGGCGGTGTTTTAATAATTGAGCCTTTCATCACGAAAGAGGCGTATAAGTCGGGGAAACCGCACGCAAATTTTGTTAATGAGTCAGATGTCAAGATTTGTCGCATGAATTATAGTCAGAAACGTGGCAACATTGCCATTCTTGATTTTCACTTTCTTATTGCCACAAAGAAAGGTATTGGATACTTGCGTGACAAACATGAATTAGGTCTTTTTGATATAGATAAATTTATTAAAATTTTGAAAGACAACGGTTTTCAAGCTAAATTCTTGAAAAATGGCCTTATGAAAGATAGAGGATTATATGTTGCAGTAAAGAAGTAACGAAATCTTGCCTATTCTTTAATTTAGGAGTGCCCCTGCGTCATACGCCTTCGTTCCTTTCAGTCGCTCGGGGGACGCTGAGCTTTCGTTTCACTTCGTTACGCTCACCCTCACTTAACAAGGATTTAGAGATTCCAGAAACTTGCAGTTTCTTCCATCCAAATTTTTCCTTTGGAAAAACTCTCGAGGTCACTTCGTTCCGCTCGAGCCCTTCGGGTTGTTTAACCAAATGTTAAATCCAATAGCGATTGTAATTGATAAATCCCCCCAAAGACGTGCGCTAAACAACAATTATTTAAACTATTCTACGTTTTTTTTCTTATGAGAATCAGAAAAGCAAAAAAAGAGGAAGCCTCCATAATAAGTCGGCTAATTAGAAATACTATTCTTAAAATTAATTCAAAACATTATCCAAAAAAACAAATGCAATTTGAATTAAGTTGTTATACTCCTTCAAAAATAAGAAAATATTTTGAAGAGAAAATAATATTTTGTTTGTGTGAAAAAGATAAGATTATTGGAGTTTCTATTTTGGATTTTAAAGAGAAGACAATAGAATCTTTATATCTAAATCCAAAATTTATTGGACAATGTTTAGGGAAGAAAATCTTATCTTTCGTTGAAAATTATGCAAAGAAGAGGGGTATAAAAGAAATTATTTTATATCCAACAGAATATGCTCTTGAATTTTATAAAAAATCAGGATATAAAATAATAAGAATTTTCAAGGGCACAAACAATGGGGGCTATCCTGTTACTGAAATGAAAAAAAAGCTATAACGCGCACGTCTTTTTCCACCCCTAAAATAGCAATCGCTACTTCTCCGATTTTCTAACGAAAATCTCGATTTTTTGATAAATCAAAAAGGGATTTAACAGGGGATAAAGAGTTCCGCCTTTCACTCTGCCGTTCGGCTCCACCCAAATCCTTCTTCCAGCTCTAGCCTACGAGGTTCCACTCCAATCTCGAGGTCAGAAGAACTTCTCTTATCCCTGATGTTGTATTCAATATTTTTCTGGGGCTAACAGCAAAGTTTATATTAAATCGTTTCCCAATCATTATTATGGATTATGATTCAAAGTATTCAAAAAAAGAATTTTATTGGGGTCTAAAACCTCACAATCTTGTTGTTGATTCAATTCAATATCTGCCTTCAAATGCAAAAGTTTTGGATTTAGGTTGTGGAGAAGGTAAGAATTCTTTCTTTTTGGCAAAAAATAATTTTGACGTTACCGCAGTTGATTTTTCAGAAGAAGGAATTAGAAAACTCAATGAATTTGCCAAAAAAGAAAAATTAGAAATCACGGCAGATGTTTCAGATGTAAAATCCTATTTACAAGATTGTAAGAAACTTGATGCAATCTTTGCTATGAATATTCTTCAGTTTATTGATGAAAAGAATATCTTCAAAACTATTAAGCAAATACAATCAAGGACAAAACAAAATGGATTAAATGTAATTGCTTCTTTTGTTGCTAAAAATTCAAAACAAAAGAAAATGGTTTTGTCAAAAGGAAGATATTTTTTCGATGAGGGAGAACTAAAAGAACTTTACAAAGATTGGAAAATTCTTTTTTATGAAGAAAAGTTAGGTGATTGGGAAACTCATGGAGAACCAAGGCATAGACACTTTGCTGTAAAAATAATTGCACAGAAAAAGTAACGCCCCAGAAAAATACTCTAAAATTTTCCCTTCGGGACGTTGCACTAAATTTTAGCCCTACGAGGATTATAACAGGAATTTAACGGTTACGAAACCTTCAGGTTTCTCAACCCAAATCCTCCTTTCAGTCGGATCCTCTAAATCCCTATGTTAGTTGTGATAAACTTCTTACCCTCAAAATAGATAATATTTTAAATAAAGATTCTTTTAATTTTTTATATGGCAGATTATAATTCTAAAAATGAAAAAGGCGAATGTATTTTTTGTGAAATAGTCAAAGGGAACATTCCTTCAAATGGATTTTTTTGGGAAGACGAAAACCATATGGCTTTTTTAACCCCTTGGGCATCAACCGAAGGGTTTTCTGTAGTAATTCCAAAAAAACATTTAACTAGTGATTGTTTAGAATTAAAAGATGAAGATTTACAAAAATTAATTCTTGCTTCAAAAAAAGTATCTAAAATTTTAAAAAAATATTTTTCAGATGTGGGAAGAGTTGGCTTGATGATGGAGGGAACTGGAGTTGATCATGCTCATACCAAATTATTTCCAATGCATGATACAGCACATATGAAAAAGGGAGAGTGGAAACAATATTTAGATACTGAAGAAGTTTATTTTAAAAAATATGTAGGATATATTACTTCTCAAGAAGGTCCAAAACAAAACGAAGTAAAAATCAAAGATCTTGCCAAAAAATTAAAAGAGATCCAAAATATTTCAGAAGCATAAAAAAACTCACTCTTTTAATTTCACTCTTTTCTCACACTATACTTACTCTATCAAAACATTTAAATACTATTATGCATATATATTCATAACTAAACATGGAGACAAAACAATATGGCAAATAGAGACGGAACAGGACCAGAAGAGAAAGGACCAATGACTGGTCGGCAAATGGGAAATTGCGAAGGCGCAAAACCAACTGCTGGACGAGGACGAGGAAATAGATCTGGTGCTGGACGAGGACGAAGAATGGGCAATGGTAGAGGATTCGCAAATCAAGCTGATTAGATTGTGAATTAAAATGCCACGACCATGTAAACAGAGAAGAATTAGAGGAAACCCTGGTTCTTCTTACTTCAAACCAGCGGGAATACGAATGACAGCATTAGAGGAATCTGTGTTGAATATCTCAGAGTTTGAAGCAATAAGATTAATTGATTTTGAAAAAATCCCGCAAGAAAGTGCTGCGAAAGAAATGCAAATATCGCAGCCAACACTTTCAAGAATATTGAAAGTTGGACGAGAAAAAATAGCAGATGCAATAATAAATGGTAAAGCAATAAGGATAGAAAAATGAAAATACTAATAGCAATAAATGAAAATAATGGAATTGATTCTAAGCTTAGTGAGCACTTTGGACATTGTCCTTATTTCGGAATTTATGAGACAGAAACTGAGGAATCTGAAATAGTAGAAAATAAAATAGATCATTCAAATCAGGATTTAACTCCGGTAGATCAAATAATGAAATTTAATCCAGAAGTTGTTTTTAGTCTTGGAGCTGGCCAAAGAGCTATTAACTTATTTAAAGAAAAAGGTGTTAAATTGAAAACTGGAAATTATAAAATATTTAATGAAGTGATATTGAATATTAATAATCTCAAGGATTTAGATGGTGGTTGCGAACATGAATGATAAGATTTCTATAAAGCAATCTGCACAAAAAGCAGCAAAAGGTTTATGGATGTCTCTTCCAATGATTCTTGGAACAATCCTATTGATAAGTTTTATATCTGCAATAATTCCAAAATCATTTTATACAACAATCTTTGGTAACAATATATTTCTTAACTCACTAATTGGAAGTTCTATTGGGAGTATTTCTGCAGGGAACCCTATAACAAGTTATATTTTTGGTGGAGAGATGTTAAGTCAAGAAGTCAGTCTTATTGCAGTAACTGCATTCTTAGTTTCATGGGTTACAGTTGGAATAATACAATTACCTGCAGAATCTGTAATTCTTGGTAAGAAATTCGCAATAATAAGAAATATTACAGCATTTATATTTTCAATGATTGTTGCAATATCGACAGTATTTCTAGTGGGGTTAATAATATGAAGTTTAAAGATAAATTAAACAAATTATCTGGTTCATGGTATTTTTTAGGAGTTTTAATTTTAATATATATTTTTAACTTAATATTTAATCAAGATATTTATTCTAAAAGTTTAGATTTTTTTGCCGAGATTATATATAAAGTAATTCCAATATTTGTTTTGGTTTTTATATTAATGACATTATCTAATTATTTTATTACACCTAAATTTGTTATGAAACATCTTAAAGAAAAGGGAATAAAAAAATGGTTTTTTGTAATTATTGGAGGAATCTTATCATCAGGACCAATTTATATGTGGTATCCTCTTTTGGGAGATTTAAAACATAAAGGATTAAGTTATGGACTGATTTCCTGTTTCTTATATAATCGCGCAATTAAGATACCGATTTTACCTTTGGCAATAATATATTTCAATTGGCAATATATTTTAATTCTATCAATAGTAATGATAATTATATCCGTTATTCAAGGAATATTATTAAATAAGTTAATGGAGGTAAAAAAATGAAAATAGCGATATCTTCTGAAGGAAAAGATGTTGATTCAAAGATAAGTACAAATGGTGGAAGAGCTCCTTATTATTTTATCTTTGAAGATAAAAAAATGATAGAATTAATAAAAAATCCATTCGCAAAGGGTTCTGGCGGTGCAGGATTTTCTGTAGCATACATGTTAGCTGAAAAGAATGTAAAATTAATAATAACAGGCAAAATAGGAATCAATATGGAAAAAGCTTTAGATGAAAAGGGGATAAAATTCCAAGAAGAAAATGATAAAAGAGTTAATGAAGTAATATAATTAAAAGATAAATAATGATAACAAAGACATATATTAGTTTATAAAAATATCATAAGAAAACTTTAATAATAAGCATGGGTATTATTCATTATGAGAATCAAAAATAGATTTTTAGAATTATGGTTAATCCTTGGAATTTGCTCAGGATTCGGTACAGTTATTTTCTTTACAATAGTATATTTGAATGAAAAGATTCTTTGTAATTTAGAATGTCGTAAAAAGAACGAACTTTTACTAGTAATGATACTTTTATCATTATTTGGGTTATTTATAGGAAGTTTGCTATATTATTTTATATCAGAAAAAAATCAAAAAAAGATTTCTAAATTAAACAAAAATATAGATATAACTTTGAACTTTTTAGATCCAGATATGAGAAAAGTAGTTAGAGCAATTATAGAAAAAGGTGGAGAGATATCACAGTCAAATATAGTAAAAGATACAAAGATTGCAAGAGTAAAAGTATCCAGAATATTATTAAAATTAGAACAAAAAGATATATTATGTAAAACACCAAATGGGATGACGAATACTATTTCTTTAAATAAAAAGATGAAGGAATTGTTTCTTCAATAAAGAGTTGTTTCATTTTTTGAAACAAATATATATAGGTTGTATCATCTATTGTAATACATGAAAAAAAGAAACATTAATGTAATAATATTGTTAGGTGTCCTATTAATGGGTACTCATCTCGTTTTTGCAATAACAGAAGAGTCAACAGAGGTAACACTCCACATCTTTTACGGTGAGGGATGTCCTCATTGTGGAAAGGCGTTAGAATCGTTAATAATACTTCAAAATGAATATCCAACATTAGTTGTAGAAGAACATGAAACATATTTTGATAATCAAGAGCGAGAATTATTTCATCAAATAGCTCAATATTATAATTATACCATAGAAGGAGTTCCTACCATATTTATTGATAATAAGATATTAGTAGGGTTTGATAATAATGTAGAATTTGAATTAAAAGAAATCATTAATAATTGTTCAATTTTTGGATGTGAAGATCCACTACAAAATGTAAATACTAATAACAAAATAAAATTACAAAAATTAACAGTTCCAGCAGTTTTATCAGCAGCATTAGTTGATGCTATAAATCCATGCGCATTTGCAGTTCTAATAATTTTAATGTCAACAATTTTAGTATCTAAAAACAAAAAAAAGGCTTTATTTGCAGGTTTAGCATTCTCATCTTCAATTTTTATATCATATTTTTTAATGGGTATAGGACTTTATACGGCAATTCAAGCCACGGGTATCAGTCATACTTTTTATTTAATAGTAGCGATACTAGCAATTTTTATCGGTATATTTAATCTAAAAGATTTTCTTTGGTATGGTAAATGGTTTAAAATGGAAGTTCCAGATTCATGGAGACCAAAAATGAAAAGTTTACTAAAAAGTGTAACATCTGTCCCTGGTGCTTTTTCTGTAGGATTTGTAGTAAGTCTTTTCTTACTACCATGTACATCTGGTCCATATATTGTAATTTTAGGACTTTTATCTCAAGCAACAACAAAATCATACGCAATATTTTTACTATTATTATATAATCTTATTTTTATTTCACCAATGATATTAATCAATTTAGGAATATTTTTCGGATTTACAACAACAGAGAAAGCTGAAAAATTCCGGCAGAAAAAATTAAAGATTTTACATCTAATAGCCGGGATTATCATTTTAGTATTAGGAATTGGAATGTTAATAGCAATAAAACTAGGAATGGTGTAATCCCAAACTCTTAAAAACTCCCAAAAACCTATAATATTAACCAGTGGGATAGCTAATGGTTGAATTCAAGAACTTAAATGTTCACTCAATGTTAAATGATTGATGAATTCTTCGAGGAAGGTCCGCACATCCTTTGTTAATTTATTAACAAAGCTTAGAAATAGGAATTAGCCATTAAAATGGTCGGCGGCGACGTCGGGCTCTGAGATAGAAACGACACAGCTTTTGTTTAGAGTGAAGTTGGGCTTTAATGTGGTTTAGTTGGCAACAATTAAATTAACTTAAAGGTAAGCAACAGACAATGACAAAAGAATTGATGGAACGAGCACCCTAATTGATGCAACCGGTATAACCCGGGCTTAGTCAGATATTAGCATAAACGGTCTGCTCACAAGAGACAGCGTTTAACAGAATGTGGCCTATTTCCCACTGGTTTTTATTTTATATAATTTAAAATATCTTTTGGATTTACATCTACATAATTATTTATTATTAAATCCGGATTCTCCTTTTCTAAAATATCTCTTGAAAAAGTGCTAGCAACTGCAACACATTTCATTCCTGCAGCCTTCGCTGCCTGTATTCCAACAAGAGAGTCTTCAAAAACAATACAATCTTTTGGTTGATAATCAAGTCTTCTTGCAGCTTCAAGAAATAAGTCAGGATTAGGTTTCCTTGCTTTAACGTCTTCAGAACCAACAATATCAAATTCATCTACAATATTAAATAATTGAAGAACCAGTAATGCATTCTTTGTATGACTTCCTGTCGCGATTATTTTCGGAATATTAATATCATTAAGTTGTTTATTGAAATTCAAAAATCCCTCAATTGGTTTTATGTCTCCCTTCTTTATAATAGATTCATATTCCTTTTTCCATAAATCAATCCAGTATTCTATTTTTTCTGTTGATTTATAATTGTTCTCTTCAAAAAGGGTTGAAATAACATAATGAGGACCAGTTCCTGGAAATTCATTAAACCATCTTTTTTTATCAATTTTAATATTATGTCCTAGATTACGAAAAGCATCTATATATGCCTCTTCTGTATTTGCTATTACACCATCCATATCAAATATAAATAATTTATTCATTTTACATGAAAAAGATTTTTTTATTTAAGGATTATGTAGTAAGACTATGGATGATAAATACATTAAATGTAAAACATTTAACAATAAGCTTTTTCTCTCCAGGGGATCTTTTTTACAAAAAAGAGAGCCTAAAAATATCTCGCAACTTTTTTCTTATACTGTTCGTACTTCTTCCCATACTTTTTTCCCAAAGCTTTTTCCTCATTCAATATAATCTTATGAGTTAACAACAACAAAATACAAACAGCAATAAGTAATCCCAAAGCCCTCGTCATCAACACAACCCCAAAAATAGCAACAAATCCAAAAACATAAGTAGGATTCCTAGAACGAGCAAAAACTCCAGTTGTAATCAATCCATCGTTAAAACAAAAGTCCCAATATCCCCTAAGTGTCATAGATAAACCAAACAAATAAATTAAAGCACCAGAAATGATTCCAAATAACGAAGAAACCAAATTCAACATAAAACCATTAATAATAATCACACCATACAATAGTCCAATAATAACCTCAATCCACTGATCATGTCCAAACGAAGTCACCTCAGAAAATCTCTTTCTAAAATCAGAATTAATCCAAAATATAAAAATCGGTAAATAAATAATCGCCACAAGAAAGCCTAATAACCACATAGAAATAATAAATCAAGAAACTTTAAAAAGGTTTATCTTCTCCTCATAACATTGGGGCTGTAGCTCATTGGGAGAGCACACGGCTGAAGACCGTGGTGTAGGGAGTTCGATTCTCCCCAGCCCCATCCTCTATTTATCTAGGGGAATCGAACGATAAGAGTTCGTTTCTCTAAATTGGGTTTACTCAATTTTCGAGCGCCCGGAAATGGTTTACCGTTTCAGCGAGGTACAACTCGTTGTACTCCCAGCCCGTCCCCAAAACCTTATAAAACTTCAAAACTCAACAATATCATGGAAGAAGAAAAAACAGATTACATCACGTTAAAAGAAGAATACAATAAATTAGATTATACTTTACCAGATTTTGAGAAACTAAATGAAGATTTTGAAGTAGCAAAACACCTAGAAGAAGAAAACCAGTTTTTAATAAGGGATATCAGAAAAATCATGGGACAAAAATTCTCAGCATACTTACAACTATTCGAATTACTAAAAAACCCAACATCTTCACCTATGTTTGTTTATTCTTTATTAAGAAATATATCCGAGGAAGATAAAAAATTAATTAAAGAAATATATAAAGAATTATCAATATTTCAAGTACAATCAATGAAGTTAGACACAATCTATTCTGAACAACTGGAATCAGAATTTTTAAATAATGGTTTTGACAAATGGCAGGAATTAAAATGTCAAATCTTAAATCTTTTGGATAAAATAGATTTTAAAAAAGAAGAAGAAAAGGAATCTGTTAAAAACGGATATTTTGGATAAACAAAAATTTATAAAGTTATTTTTCATTATATTTTTATGACAATAGAATTGCTTACGTCTTCTGCCGGAGATTATGCAAGTTCTCAAGATAAAAAATTATCAGAATATAAAATGATTGGATTAAGGTATGAAGGTGAAACTTTTTCTGATGCAACGAAAAAATTAATAGAGGAAACTGAAAAACATTGTATTATGGAGATTGTTACAGATTTGAAATATGCAATTGACAATTATCATGTCATTGTTTCTGGGACTGGTTTAGAAAGAGATATAAAAGAATGGACAGAAAATAATATCTAAAAAAGTACTTCTAACTTTTCTTCAATAAAAAACTAATATCAATCTCCAATGCAACAATTGGCATCTTAATCTTCCAATTATTCAAAACACGAGGACAAATCTCACCAATATGACCAATAACTTTTCCATCTATTCTAATTATTCCAGCTCTACCATTAATGTAAGCGGGATGTTCATCATCATTCTCAATTTTATATTTAATATCCAACATTTTAAATAAATAATCCAGCACCTGTTTTAATTCAGTAAAATTAACAGATTCGTCAATTAATGAAATAGCTAGATGTTCAGTTTCTTTAACACCAGTATTACTAGAATCATCTTTCTCAAAAACAGTCCCGATTTCAAAAATCTTTTGTGGGTAACTTGAATCAGAATTATCAGATAAAACCTGTAATTGATTAGTTAACAAATCATGTCTTAAAGTATCTTTTTCAGTCTTAGAGTCTTCCAATTCAATAAAGTCGTTAAAATTAAAATGGATCTTTTTCGTATTTTTTTTAGTTGTTAAATGAAAAGATGAAATTTCAAATAGTTTTAAACCAACTAAAATATTAGCAATTCTTCGTTTCACAATAGCATTAGGATCTTCTTCAGCAATAGTTGAAATCTTTGGGATAATAGGGTCAAAATTATTATAACCATAAGCAATAGCAACTTCTTCTGTCAAATCAATCCAATGCAAAATATCGGTTCTATAAGCAGGAACTAAAGCAGAAGTAACTCCACGATGTTTTTGAAACCCAAGACCCATTTTAGATAAATATTTGATAATATTTTTCTCATTCAATTCTAATCCAAGAGTTTTGTTAATATCACTAATTTTAAAATTCATTTTGGTCATAGCCATATCAGGTGTTACAAGGTTCTTTTCTTGTTTATCTACAATTCTCATTGCAAAGATTTTTCCACCCATTGCTGAAAAAGCAGCAACCATAATATTCAAAGTTTTTTGCAAATAATGTAAATTATGACCAGAACACTCAATAAAAACATCCTTAGTTTTATTCGTTATTCTACCAGTCTTATCTGAATTGATAATAGGTGGAACACTTAGAATTTCACCGTTAGCATCAACAAAAAACGGAAATTCTTTATAACCCTTTAACAAATTAGCATACTCACGACCAGTAGGATGTTGTTTTAAAATTTGTTTAGCATTAATAACTCTAGGAAATTCCAAAGGTTGAAATTTAATATTCTCAGGTTTATCGGCCTTGAAAGTAATAGGCAAAGTAATATGTTCCATTGGATAAATACCAATAGCTAACTTTTTCCTTTTACGACCAATAGAATTGTGTAATTTCTCCTGAATATCAATCACATCTTTAATTTTTTCATCATTAAAGTTAATTCCACGAATAATAGCACAAACAGTATAAGGCCTAACACTTTTGACAGATTTCTCAATCTTTACAACATAATTTTTTCTAGGCGCATTTATCTTAAAAGAAGCAATTTTCCCTTTCTCATTATATTGATTAACAGCACGAGCAAAATTATGAACAGATAATAAATCAGGACGATTAGGAAAAATCTCAACGGAAACATCATCTTTAGTAACTTCCTCGATCGGCGTACCCATATCAGTAATACTATCTTGCATCCTCTGTGTTAACGGACCAATATATTTCTCAAGCTCTTTTCTATTCATATTTAAAATTGTCATATAATAAAATAGAAATCACATTTTATAAAGTTTTTAGTTTTTGGAATCCAATATTAAACACCAATCCGTAAAGTACTACTAAGAAAGATGCGTTTCTATCAAGCTAACAAAACCCGAATAATCCAGATTTTCTTCATTAACATATATTCCTTTGAAATTTGGTAATTGACGCTTCATTTCACTTTGAAGGTTTTCTATCTCAGAATCTAAAGACCAACTAAAATCTTGAGGATGTAAGGTAAAAATACAAAGCAGTTTTGAGTTTTTTTCTTGAATTTGAGCAGCATACATAACATTATCAATATCAACAATATATTCATCATGGTCATTATCCATATAATCCAAAAGAGGATTTATCAAAATATCTGATTTTTCAGGTTTGAAAGAAGAGTCATCATCTATATGGAACCAAGTTTCATAACTATGAATGACACCAGATAATTGCCTTTCAGAAGTATATTTGTTTATCCAATAATCTATTCTTTCTTTAAAACTTTCAGATTCTGATTCGTAAGCATTTTCACGTGGATCTATTAATAGACATGTTAGTTCTTTTTTCATAACAACAGAATACCCATTTTACTTTTATATTTAACGAGTTTTATTCCAAACTTCCTAAACCCAAACATTGAGTAATATATGACTCAAGACAAGTACTCAAAAACATTTATATAAATCTAAAATCTCACACAAATGTATGAAAATTCAATATTTAATCTATATAACTATAGTAATCGGAATTACAACTCTATTTCTATTCCCAGAACCAGAAACAAATTTTCTTGCTTATGCTGGAACTGCTTTGGCTTTTATATTACTAACAATATCTTTAATAATTATAAAAAAACATAAAAAATAAACGATAATATTAATTTTTAAAATCTTTACAACATTATCAAGAATGCCCAACCAAATTCTTATGTTTCCAAGTTCCAGTTCTATAAGCAACAAGCGCAACAAAAGCACCGACAAAATTAGAGATAGGATAAGCTAACCAAAGTCCAAAAGGTCCCATCTGAAAAACTTTAGTCAAAACAATAGCAGTAGCAATCATCATTACAATCTGAACAAGCGACACAAACATTGCAAGCATTGTTTTGCCCGCCCCACGAATTGTCCCAATTAAAACCATTTGATATCCTATAAAACCAAATGAAAGCGAAGCACAAATTAAAAATCTAACAGCCTCAACAATTACAGTTGTTTCCCCAGGAATAAAAAATCCTACAATATGTTTAGCAAAAAGAATAATAACTAAACCAACAAAACTAAGGATACCAAAACTCAACAATCCACCAATATTAGTAATTTTCTCTGCTCGTTCAATCTTCTTCGCACCTAAGTTATTTCCAACTAAAGTCGATATTCCAATAGAAATAGCAAGTGCAGGAATGATAACTAAAATAAATATCCTAGATCCAATACCAAAAGCCGCTAAAAATATAGTTCCAAAAGCCGCAGCCATTCCAGTCATAATGATATTAGAAAAAGCTCTAGACGATTGTTCAATAGACGTTGGCAATCCCATAAAAAACAATTTTTTAAACCAAACTTTATGAGGGATTAATTGTCTTGGAATTAATTTAAGATGATATTTTCCCCTAATAAGAAAGAACATCCCGATAATAGCAGAAAGAGCTTGTGTCGCAAAGGTTGCCCACGCAACACCATTAACACCCATTCCCTTAATCGGACCAAATCCAAACATAAGCAAAGGATCTAATAAAAAATTCAAAGTAACAGTAAAAAGAATAACATACATAGGGAATTTGACTTCACCAAGTCCACGCAATGAAGCCTGAAATGTATTATACACAAATGCAAAAATCAAACCAAGAAATGAAATGTTCAAATAGCCAACAGCCTGAGCAAAAATCACAGGATCTTTCGTCATCAGACCAACAAAAAACTTACTACAAATTAATCCAACAACAGTTAGTACCAAAGAAAGTAAAACAGTCATTGACAGTGTTTGCGAAAAAACAGTATCTCTATTTTTCTTATCACCTTTTCCATTATACTGAGCAATCAAAATAGATCCAGCAATCGTCAACCCAATAATAAATGAAATCAAGAAAAACAAAATAGGGAAACTCATAGAAACAGCCGCAACAGCATTAGCTCCAAGACGACCAACCCAAAAAGTATCCGTCAACTGATAAAGAGATTGCAACAGATGTGTAAAAACAATAGGAAGTGAAATTGCAATAATCGCCTTCAAAACATTTCCCTCTAGCATGAGCTTTGTCATGTCTTTCTTACTACGTTTAGGTCTCCTTTTTATCATAAGAAAGTCACCTCAATATCTCTTTAAAAAGTTGTCGACAAAAACTTCATCTTCTAGGAATCTTAATAATATCTTTAGCCTCAGGACCATTTCCAATACCACCAACTCTAAAACCACTCTCAATTTCTATAAAATTAATAAAATCCTTAGCAGCATTAGGCCATTGTTCATATGCTCCTTCAAGCTTTTTCTCCCAAGAAGGCAAATATTGAACAATAGGAGTTAATTGTTTAAGTCTCCAATCATTCATCGCAGGAATAGTTCTATATCTCTTCCCATCAGGTGCAGCATATTCAGTAATGATAGGAACCCTATCAAAATGTTCTAAACCATCCATTTGATTAATATGTAATTCAATCTCATTTTGTGATCCTCTAGCAATTTGTTTAAACAAAGATCTCATAGCAACTAAATCAAAAGGCGATTTTCCACGAGGGAATTTAGTCGTCTCACCAAATTCACCATAAAATAATCTTAAACCGTCACCAATCTTTTGAGGATCATCAGACCTCATCATATCAATAGACATCTGTAAATATTCCTCTCTAGGTGCATCTTCGGAAAGTCCTAAAGACATCAACAAAGGACCTTTCTTTACAGCCTTACTTCTATCTCCAAATTCACCAACAAAATAACCATTTCCAACTCTACTAAAAAACGCCTTGGTCACAGCAACAATTCTTTGTCTCATTTGAGGAATACCTTGTGTAACAAATATTCCAGAAGGGTTAATCACACTAGACGATCCTCTTTCTAAACCAGAATCAATACCTAAATAATATGATTGTGATCCTTCACTCAATATCGGTTTGTTCAAATGAACAGCATCTCTTAACTCATCAGCAATTTCATTAGAGATAATTTGCTGCGAAAGATTTTGATATTCATTAAATGAATTCATAATATTTTCAATAGAATAATCTCTAACAAATTTCAAATAGTTCTCATCTTCAATAATTCTAGGATCTCCAAGTTCTACACCTAATTTCTTTCGAGTGATTTCATACATTTCAGCATAAAGTGTAGGAATTAGGTTGTTGACTTTTTCAGCAAGTCTCCTCTGATCCAATAAATCTCTAGCTCTAATACCATCCCTTTTACCCTTGTGTCCAAAAACATCAGAAATACCAGAACCAGTAGAATCTCTTCCATTTCTTAATCCATCTAATTTTTCATAAGCTTCAATAATAATTTGTGCATTACCGTCAACAACAAGAGATCCTCTAAAAAAGCCCTTTTCTCTAAAATCATTAATCTCTTTCGCAAGTTTAGCTAAATTAATAGCACAACCAGCACCGATAATACTCAAAATACGAGGATATAATATAGTAGAAGGAACAACATGCCCAGAAACCTTAACTCCATTTTCTACCAAAGCATGACCGCCATTAGGACCACCATTAACTCTAATACCATAACCAATAATCTCTTTATTCGCAACCTTTGAAAAAAACGATTCAGTATTACGAGAAAGCTCCTCGGCAAATGCAGCAATTTGTTTACCCTTCCCTTCATCCCCAAAAAAAGCACCTATAACAGTTGTAATTGCCATCTAGTATAGAAATAGTAAGCTTAGTTATAAAATTAATTATTTTAGAATATATACATTCCAGTCAAAATCTTTCTCTAATATGAGAAAAATCAAAACATCTAAAAAACCAACGTTTCTACACACTAAAAGCCCTTCAAACAAACAAAATTTTATAAGCTAAAACTCTCTTAATTATACATGAAAAAAAGAGCGCGAAATAATAAGGCTATTATAATCTTTTCGATAATATCAGTTTTGATAATGTTCATTATATATTCTTCCGTAACCTTCCTTTTATTCTCTTCAATAACTGGATATAGCATAGCAAATGATTCCCTAGAATCAAACATATCAATCTCTAAAGAAACGCAATTATCCAACATAAATATATCTAATAGTTCCTCCATTGCGTCACTCCAAGAATCAAACATATCAATCTCTAAAGAAACGCAATTAACCAATATGGATATATCAAATAGTTCCTCTACTGCGTCACTCCCGGAATCAAACGTATCAATCCTTAAAGAAGTGCAATTGTCCAACATAACTCTATCTAATAGTTCCCTTGTTATATTAGCTTCAGAATCTTCGACCGTCGATGAAACTCTAAAACAGTCAACAATTGTAATCAATCAACCAGTAAAATGGCTTAAAATAATAAAAATAAATAAATCTGAAACTTTAGATATTACAACAGAAATCCCAATAGATTCAACAAATATTTCTATTTCAACAGGAAAACAAGCCAAGAAACTAGAAAAAGAATTTGAAGATTATAACAAAAAGGTCAAAAAAGAAGAAAGAAAAAAAATCAAAACAATGAAAATAACAGGTCACGTCGTTTCAAATAGAACATTTTCATTAGGGTTCATAAAAAAAATAACCTCATTTTTCCAATCTTTAACAATGACTGGTCAAGTAATCGATGAGTCAACATTAAAACAATCAGGGAAACTAAAAGAAAACCAAAACAAAAAAGGAAAACAAAACAAAAAAGAAATTGATTTAACAGAAATAATAGAAATTGAAACAACTGAAGAAGTTGAAGTGGTTATAGAATATTATACACAAGCACCACAAAGTCATGAAGAAAAAGTTTCTAATAAACAAAAGAATATCCGAGTTTTTGCACCAGAGGAATTGAATTATGAAAACATCTTAGCCTACACAACTCTAGAAAAACAAGTAAAAGAATCACAAATAAAACTTTATCATAAAAAAAACAATGAAAGAGTTTCTACAGAAATAATCTCTTACGATCTTGATAACAATGGATTGGTTGATTATATTGAATGGATCGTTCCAAATTTGTTAGATCAAAACTATGAATTAATAGTTGAGATTTCTTCTGCAGAACACTTAGACGAAAACAAAAACTTTCTAGCTGACATCTACGACCAAGTTTCAACTCTTGATGGGACATTCTCCCCAGTGATTCAATCAAATGAATTTGTAACAGTTCAATTTGAAAGTTTATTAGATTCAACTCGAGATATTACAGTATACGCAAGAAGCAACCAAACAGCTTCAATAGAAATTTATGAAAAAGACGGAAACACAATAATTCAAACAATTGAAAATATTTCAGAATTCAAACAATACAAGGTATACCTTGATAATTTAGTAGGAGAACAAGATTCTTTTGATCTAAGAATAATTGGTGCGCCAGTAGAGTTTGATTTAATTATTGATCCAATAACTTTTGACGATACTGTTGCAACAGGTTCAACTCCTGATTTATGGGATACTGAAATGTCTTGGGATCATGATATAACTTGTGGAAACGATATGGTATTAATCGTTGGAATTTCAATTGATAGTGAACCGACTGTAACCGTAGACGCTATAACTTACAATGGTGATTCTTTAACACTAGTACAAAGAGATGAAGATGCACTTCCAGATGTATCTGCTGAGATGTGGAATCTAAGTGATCCAGATTGTGGTGCTGCTTATGAAGTTCTTGTAACTTTTACAGCAGACAGTGCTGAAGAAGCAGCAGGTGTATCAGCAGTTTATTACGGAGTCGATTCTTTAAATTTAAGTTCTGCAACATCTGTTGGAGGTGATTATGGTTCTTCTTCTAGTTTGGATGTAAATTCTTCTTCAGCAGATAATTGGGTAGTAAATGTTTTTGGTTTAGATCGTGATCCAGGTGCTTCAATTTCAATATCTGGAGATGATGCTACGCAAAGAGGATATTCTGATGAAGGTTCTACAACAGCAGCAATAGCAGATGGATATGATAATGATGGAACCGTAAGAATGGGTTGGAGTGGATTTAGTGATACATGGGTTCAGATAGGAGTTGAATTAATACCTGTACCTGCAAGAATTAATATTCTTTCACCAACAGCTTCTATTTTTAACTATACAACTTTTAACTTAACTTATACAGCTGCTGAAAGTGGTACATTAGACAAATGTTGGTATAGCAATGGAACAACTAACTCTTCTGTTGTTTCCGTTGGAACAAACTGGACATCACTTACAGCGAATGAAGGGGAAAATAATTGGACAGTATACTGTAATGATACTTCTAATGATATAGAAAGTGATCTGGTAACTTTTACAGTTGATACTTCTGTAAAAGCAGAATTAGTACAAGATACATCAAATACTGATAATGGTGCTGCAATTGCATGTACATTAAGTTCTAGTGCAACATTCGGAAACTTAATTGTGACAGCAATTGCAACTGATAAAGATTCTATCAATTATACAGTTCCAACAGGATTTACCTTAATTGAAGATTATGCTGGAGCAAGTGTTTCAGGTGCAATGGCTTACAAAGTTTCAACAGGTGGCGAAACAGCAATCACCTGGACTCAAGGAAGTACAACACAAGATACAGTTTGTTGGGTAGGAGAATATTCAGGATTAGAAACTTCTGGGGTATTTGATGTTTCATCAGAAGGAATCGAAGATAGTTCAGGTGTATCTTCAATTTCAACAGGAACAACTTCTGTAACTTCACAAGCAAATGAATTAGCAATTGCAATGTTTGGAGTAGATACCTATTCTAATACTGCTGATAGAGCTTGGTCAAATGATTTTACAGAAATAGATTTTACTTATAATGGTAATCCTGGTTTAGCTATTGCATATAAAGATTTAATTTCAGTCGGAACAGTTGAAACAACTGCAAGTTGGACAGGATCTGATCAAACCTATGCAATTCTTGCAACATTTAAACTTACAGCTATCGGACCAGTATCTGTAAATATTGATTCTCCAACATCTTCAACATATAATTACACTACCTTTGATTTAAATTATACAGCTTCAGCAACCGGAACTTTAGATAAATGTTGGTACAATAATGGTGTAACAAATTCTTCACCTGTTTCTGCTGGAACAAATTGGACTTCACTTACAGCAAATGAAGACTCAAATAACTGGACAGTATATTGTAATGATACAGAGAGTAATATTAATAGTGATATTGTAGTTTTTACTGTAGATACTTCAACAAAAGCAACAAAAATTCAAGAAATTACAAATTATCATACTATTGCACAGACTGTTTTAAACTGTACTTTATCTTCAGGTGCATCCCCTGGAAATTTAATTGTAACTGCAATTGGGAGTGATAAAGGTGTAGGAAGTTATACAATTCCTTCAGGTTTTACACTAATTGATGATTATGCTGGCTCAAGTGTTTCAGGTGCAATGGCTTACAAAGTTTCAACAGGAGGAGAAACAACAATTACTTGGACACAGGGTAGTGATAAAGCTGCTGCTTGTTGGGTTGGTGAATTTTCAGGATTAGAGTCAAGTTCAGTATTAGATGTATCAACCGAAAATGCTGAAGATGGTGTTGCTGTCTATTATATTTCAACAGGAACAACTTCTTCAACTACTCAAGATGATGAATTAGCAATTGCAATGTTTGCATTAGATTCTTCAGATAATGCTGGAGGATCTAGTAGGAGTTGGTCTAATGATTTTACAGAATTACAATATATTAATCCTGGTAGTGGTGGTGAACCTGGTTTAGGTATTGCCTATAAAAATTTAGGCTCAATAGGAACTTTAGAAACAACAGCCGACTGGTCTAGTCAAACTTCAGATCAAGCATATGCTTCAATTGCAACATTTAAGGTCGCTTCAGCTTCTTCTGTAAATCTTACAATTTCATCTCCAACTTCAACAAATTATACCACAAATACTTTAGACATAAATTATACAGCTTCAGCTTCTGGAACTTTAGATAAATGTTGGTATTTCAATGGTTCTGTAAACTCTGCACCTGTTTCTGCTGGAACAAATTGGTCTTCTCAAACAGCAGCTCAAGGTTCAAATGTCTGGGCAGTATACTGTAATAATACCAACGGAGATGAAGGAAGTGATTCAGTTTCATTTTATGTAGACACAATATTTCCTGTAATCTCCGTAAATTCCCCAACACCACCAAACGATACAACTTCAATCAACACCTCTTATGATTTCAATTTCACAATAACAGAAACAAATTTCGCGAATTTAACATTTAATTGGAATTCCACAAATTATACTTGTACAAAAACTAATTGTGATAACTTATTTGTTTCATATAATACTACTGATTTAAAATTAGGAATGAGCTTTGATAATTCATCAGATTATTCTGATTGGTCGGGAAATAATGATGCTGCAACAAATACTGGCTCTTCATGGTCTTCAGATGGAGTTTTCGGTGGGGCGTTAAATCTTTCAGGTGAAAGCGATTACATAACCGTATCTAATGATCCTGATTTACAATTAATAGGTGATATGACAATTTCGTTTTGGATGTATCCATTCCAAGTAGAGAGTATTGATCAAAGTGTATTACATAAACATTATGGAAATGAGTTCTCAATTAAAAATGTAGGAACAGGCCGTATCGTTTATTATCATGGGAATGATTCAGCCTATGAATATTTTGACAGTACTAGTTCAAACTTTTTAGCAAATGAATGGGTCTATGTGACAATTATAAGAGAAGTATTTGACAATGGAACAACCGAAAAAATAGTTTTTTATTTTAATGGAGAATTTGATACTGCAGATTTGTCAGTGGATCATCAAATTCCTGTTGCTTCTACAAATGATTTAATAATTGGAGATGGGTATGCTGACAATTTTGATGGTTACTTAGATGAATTATTAATTTACAATCGTTCACTTTCTCAATCAGAAATTACTGAACTTTATGAAAAAGGATTAAATCAAGTTAATTCAATAACTTACAACTTGGCATTCCCATTTACAGGATTGTCAATTTATGATTATCAATACGAATTATTTGCGGTTGATGATTTTGACAATCAAGATTCAACAGGAACAAGAACATTAAATGTAGTAGAATGTACAGAAACTGCGGACTGTACTGGCATTGATACTTGTTCAGATAATGAATGTGTTGGTTCGACTCCTCCAACAATTACAATCTCAGATTATTCAGGGTATACCAATGAATCGGTATCAGTAGGTTTTACAGTCGCAGATGAAGGAACAGGTATTGATACAGTTTGGATAAATGACACAACTAACTTCGAAATAAGTGGATCAACAATAATCAACAAAACAGTATTATCTGTAGGAACCTATTGGTTAAACATTAGTGCAAATGACAGTGTAGGAGAAATAACAAGTGAAATATTCTATGTTCAAATTAATCTTCTACCCGGACAAATAACCTCCTGTCAAACATTAAATACTGCAAATAAAGAGTATACTTTAATTAATAATGTCTCCTCAACAACAACTTGTTTTACAATCACAGCAGACAATGTAACTCTAGACTGTCAAGGATATAAAATAAATTATTCAACAGGTGGAACAACAAGTTATGGAGTTCTTAGTAACGGATATAATGGTTTAATAATACAAAATTGTTTAATTTATGAGGGTGAGGAAGATACAGTAGATAAAAATGCAATTTATTTACTTAATTCAAAAGATCATTCAATATTTAATAATATATTAATAACTGGAAAAGGTCAGGGAATAAAATATAGCTCAATAAATAATTCTAACATTACACAAAATATGATTAATTCTTCCAATGCTTGGGGACTTGGAATTTATTTTATAACTTCTGAAAACAATTCTGTAACTTATAATAATATCACAACTACTGGTAGTGACGCTTCGGGATTTTACTTATCTGATTCTTCGTTAAACGACTTGAGTTATAATTTTATTAATACTTCTGGTAGTGATGCTTTAGGATTCTACTTTATAACTTCTGAAAACAATTCTGCAACCTATAATAATATTACAACTTCTGGTAGTGATGCTTCAGGTTTTTACTTATCTGATTCTTTATTAAGTGATATTAGTTATAATACCATTGAAATTAATGGTGGGTCCAGTCATGGTGTATCTTTAGGAGGAGTTTCTATTAATAATAATATAACCTTCAATCAAATAGTAACTCAAGGTCTGGATTGGACTCAGGGTATTTTAACAGATGATAGTTCTTCGAACAATTTAATTTATCAAAATAATATTACAACAAATTGTACAGGCGGTAATTCTTATGGTGTTTACATTGCTACAGATAATAATAATATAACCTCAAATAATATAACTACATTAGAAAATTATGGAGACGGGATTTATATTGACTCTGGAGATAATAATTCTTTTACATATAATAATATTACTACTGATGGATCTTGGGCAGAAGCTTTTGAATTAGAAGGTTCTGAAAGTAATGATATTAGTTATAATACCATTGAAACTAATGGTGGAGGTGGTCATGGTATTTCCTTAGGAACTGCATCAATAAATAATAATCTTACACATAATCAGATTGTAACTCAAGGTTTGGATTGGGCCTACGGAATCGAATTAGGAGATGATGCTAATGATGGTTCAATAAATAATTTTATTTATCAAAATAATATAACAACTGACAGTACTGGTGGATACAGTTATGGAATTGTTATTAGTACAAATAACAACAATATTTCATCAAATAATGTAACGACTCTTAAAGCAGAGGCACATGGAATTTATATTGATGAAGCAAACAATACAATTCTAATAAATAATTTAATTTATACAAGTGGGGCTGATTCTGAAGGAGTTTATATCAAAGAAGGATTCTCAACTTTACAGATTACTAACACCACTATTAATTCTTCTGATTCAGGCGCATATGATTTTTATATTAAATCATCAGTTATTGATGGAGAATGGAACTTAACAAATGTTACTCAAATAGATGGTTCAGATATTTCAGTTTATTATGATGCTTCAGCTTCAGGAACTTTAAATAAACACTGGTATCTCTCAGCCTACATTAACGACACAAACTCAAACGATTTAGAAGATGCAAATGTAACAATCCGAGACGAATCAGATTCAATCCTAAAAACAGAATTAACAAACTCATTAGGTAAAATAACCTCAATGGCTGTTCTAGGTTCGATACAAAATGAAACAAATACTTATTACAAAGATTACAACATCACAGCAACAAAAAACGGGTATTCCTCAGAAACAGATTTATTTAATGTAACAAACAACCTAGAAAAGAATTTAGAATTAACAGAAGGAGCAGTTGGTTTAACATCATGTCAAACTTTAGATTCTGTAAATACAGAATACATTTTACTAAATAATGTTTCTTCGGCAGAAACTTGTTTTACAATCACAGCCGACAATGTAACTTTGGATTGTCAAGGATATAAAATAAATTATTCGGGTGGTTATGGTGTTTCTAGTGATGGTTATGATAATTTAATAATTAAGAATTGTTTGATTTATGAATATGAAGAAGAAGTATATGATGAGTTTGCAATTTATTTATCTGAGTCTAATAATAGTTTAGTTAAAAATAACAGTTTGGTTACTGGACATGGTCCTGCTATGTATTATAGCGTTGTAACTAATACAAATATTACAGATAATATAATTCATTCTTCTGATACATGGGGAGTTGGAATGTACATTATGTATTCTGATGAGAATTATATAGCTTATAATAATATTACAACTACTAGTAGTTCTTCTATGGGAATTTACACGTATGATTCTTCATTAAATAATATAACTTATAATAATATTACAACTACTAGTAGTTCTTCTGATGGGATTTATTTAGATGTTTCTTTCTTGAATGATTTAAGTTATAATAATATTACAACTATTGGTGGTTCTTCTGGTGGTCTTTATTTAGATGATTCTCCAAATAACACATTTTCTTTCTTCAATATTTTTGATACTGGTGGCAATGGTCTTGAATTACAAAATTCTTTAAATAACACATTTTCTGTTTTTAATTTTTCTAATATTGGTTGGAAAGGTCTTTATTTAGGAGATTCTTCAAATAACATTTTTTCTTCTTTTTATATTTTTGATACAGTTTCTAATAGTTTTTATTTAGGAAATTCTTCAGATAATACCTTTTCTTCTTTTGATATTTCTTTTTCTGCCTACAAAGGTCTTGATATTGATATCTTTTCTTCAAATAACACTTTTTCTCTTTTCAATATATCTAATATTGTTGAGGATGGAATTAAGTTAGATAATCATTCTTCAGATAATACCTTTTCTTTTTTCAATATCTTTAATGTAAGTTCTTCTGGCATTCTTTTAGAAGATTCTTCAGACAATAACACTTTTTCTCATTTTAACATTTCTGATGCTTATTATAGTTTTTACTTATATTCTTCAGGCAATAATAATCTTTCTTTTTTCGATATTTCTGATATCACAGATGATGGTTTTTATTTTGTTTCTTCAGACAATAATACTCTTTCTTCTTTTAATATATCTGAGGTTAATAATGATGCCTTTGAAATATCCGCTTCTAATAATAATATTTTCTTTGACTTTAATATTTCTGATTCTGCTTTCGGACCTTATTTGCTTGATGAATCATCTAATAATAATTTTTCTTCTTTTAATATATTTAGGATTGATGGTGTTTGTTTTGATATAACAAATTCATCAAATAACACCTTTTCTTCTTTTAATATTTCTGATGGAGGTAATAATGGTCTTTATTTAGGAGATTCTTCATCTAATAATACCTTTTCTTCTTTTAATATTTCTGATGTTGATGAAGATGGCCTTTATTTGGATCTTTCAGAAGAGAATAATTTTTCTTATTTTAATATCTCTAATGCTGGTGAGAGTGGAATTCAATTACAAGGTTCTTCAGACAATAACATCTTTTCTGATTTTAATATTTCAAATATTTATTATGAAGGTATCTATTTAGATTCTTCAAACAATAACACTTTTTCATCTTTTAACATTTCTAGTATTAGTGATGATGGTATTCAATTAGATTCCTCAGACAACAATACTTTCTCATCTTTCAACATTTCTGATATTGATTATGAAGGTATTTATTTAGAATATTCAGGAAACAATACTTTTTCATCTTTTAACATTTCTAGTATTGGTGATGATGGTGTTCAATTAGATTATTCAGAAAACAATAACTTTTCATCTTTTAACATTTCTGATACAGGTCATCATGGTATTTATTCAGAATCTTCTTCTGATAATACTTTTTCTTTTTCTAATATTTCTAATGTAGATAATTATGGTTTTTATCTTGCACAATCAGATGATAATATTTTATCATCTTTTAACATTTCTAATACTGGTGATGATGGTATTTATTTTACTTCTTCAGATAATAATATTTTATCATCTTTTAACATTTCTAATACTGGTGATGATGGTATTTATTTTACTTCTTCAGATAATAATATTTTATCTTCTTTTAAGATTTATAATGCCAGTGTTGATGGTTTTTATCTATCTTCTTCTAACAATAATACATTCTCTTCTTTTAATATTTCTTTTAATGGTGACGATGGCTTTGAATTATCATCTTCAGACAACAATACCTTCTCTTATTTCAATATTTTTGATGGTGCTTATGGCCCATATTTTCTTGATGCGTCATCTAATAACATTCTTTCTTATTTCAATATCTTCAATATTACTAATGAGGGTATGTGGTTTGATGAAGCATATAATAATACTCTGTCTCACTTCAATATCTCTGATATTGACAATTATGCTATTGCTATAGATGATAATTCAACATTCTCGATGTTTAACTTTACATTAGATGCAGTTGGAGGTGCTTATGACTTCTATACCTCAGCTACTGCAGAGAGTAGCATTTGGAACCTAACAAATGTAACACAAGCCGATGGTTCAGATATTTCAGTTGATTATAATCCGAGTATGACAGGCTCTGTTCTTAACAAACATTGGTATCTTTTAGCCTACATAAACGACACATCTTCAAACGACTTAGAAAATGCAAATGTAACAATTCGTAACGACGCCGATGAAATCCTAAAAACCGAGTTAACAAGCTCACTCGGGAAAATAACTTCCATGATTGTTTTAGGCTCAACTCAAAACGAAACAGATATTTATTACAAAGATTACAACATCACAGCAACAAAAACAGATTATGAGACCAGTTCAGAAATATTCAATGTAACAAACAATCTAGAAAAAAACTTAGAGTTAACACCCGGAGCAATAAACTTAACCTCCTGTCAAACTCTAGACACAGCAAACCAAGAATATCTTTTAACACAAAATGTTTCTTCAACAGAAACGTGTTTTAACATAACGGCCGATAATGTAACCTTAGATTGTCAAGGGTACAAAATAAACTATTCAACAGATGGAACAACTGGTTATGGAGTTTTTAGTAATGGTTATGATAATTTAACAATTAAAAATTGTTTAATAAATGAAGGAAGTTCTTCAGGAAATGATAATCATGGATTCAAATTAGAAAATGTTGATTCAAGCTTGATTTATAATAATACGATTTCAACTTTCAATGCTGATGCAGATGGAATGTACATAGCAGATTCAGATTATAATAATTTTTCAAATAATAACATTCTCGCAAATGATGACGGAAATTCAATATCAAATTCAGACCATAACACTTTTTCATATAACAATATTTCTTCAACTTATGGTTATTATATTTCTTCAACATCTACAAATAATAGTATTATTTATAATAATGTCTCAACAAGTGCTGATGCAATTTATTTAGAAGACATTACAAACAACGATATAAGTTATAATAATATTAATACCAGTGGCTCTGGTGAAGCAATAGTTTTTTCAAATTCACCAAGTAATAATGCAACAAATAATAATATTCACACTTCGACAAGCTCTTATGCTTATGGTATTATTCTTAATAGTAATGACCATAATTGTGTAATCTTCAATAACAACATAACAACTCACGGTTCATATGGTCATGGAATATATGTATTATCTGATGAGAATAATATATCCAATAATAATATTCTTACAACCCAACTTGGTAGTATGGGTATTCTTTTAGATGATTCTAAGAATAATAATTTTACATCAAATAATATTAATATAACTGGGGCATCTTCAAATGGTTACATACTCTATAATTCCGATAATAACAGAATTATAAATGATAAAATTTATACTTCAAATGATTACTCAAGAGGACTTTATGTTTATAGCGGGTCTTCAAATCTAACAATGTATAATTCAACGCTTAACGCATTAGGAACTGCCGATTTCGAAGTTTTGATTGAGTCTCTTGCATCAAACGGAGAATGGAACCTAACAAATGTAACAAAAGCAGATGGCTCAGATATTTCACTTTATTACAACCCTTCAGCAACAGGAACCTTAAACAAACACTGGTATCTCTCAGCCTACATCAACGACACAAATTCAAACGACTTAGAAAATGCAAATGTAACAATTAGAGACGAATCAGACTCAATCCTAAAAACAGAACTAACAAATTCGCTTGGTAAAATAACTTCAATGACTGTATTAGGTTCAATCCAAAATGAAACAGACGTTTATTACAAAGATTACAATATCACAGCAACAAAAGATGGCTATAGTTCCGAGACTGATGTATTTAATGTAACAAATAATTTAGAAAAGAATTTAGAACTTTCCGTATATTCACCTTTTACCATCGAATTTGTAGAACCAACACCAGAGAATGATTCAAAAACAATGAACACAACAATAATTTTCAATACAACAATTACAAACTTAAATTTAATGAATGCAACTTTTAATTGGAATGGTACAAATTATACATGTACCGAGGACTATTGTGATTCTTCAGAAATTATTGATAAAGGAGATGAAAGAATTGTATTAGGTTTAAGTTTCGATAATTCAACAGATCTTTCTGACTGGTCTGGTTATGATCAAACAATTATAAATTGGGAAACCGAATGGAATACAACTGGTAAGTTTGGTGGAGCAAGAGTCTTTAGTGACGATGCTCTTGAAATTTCTGATGACACAAGTTTAAATTTAGAATCTTTTACAATTTCTATGTGGGTTTATAATAGAGATTATACTTATCCAAGAGGTTTTGTAACATTAAAAAAATCTAATACCAATTGTGGTGCTGGTGTCGGAGGGAACGGATGGGCATTTGGTGCTGCTAATTCAGATGACGCTATTTTAATTTGTGTTAATAACGGGACTGATTATGTTGAGGATTACGTTTGGTTAGATACTGGAAGCCGACCAATTGATATTAAAGATACTTGGGCTCACCTAGCTTATATTGTAAATAGAAATACCGGAGATGTAACAATATTTGTTAACGGTATAAAACAAACTAATTCTTTAGATATAAGTTCGTTAACTGGAAGTATCGATAATTCAGGAAATATAATTTTTGGTAACAATTGGGGTTGGAAAATTGACGGTACTTTAGATGAAATAATATTTTATAATGAAGCATTAAATGATTCGGAAATATTAAAAGATTATCATACTGGACTAAATAAATTAAGCAATACTTCTTGGTATTTTCAAGTTGAAAAATCAAACCTTCCTGTAAATGATTATATCTTCCAAACTTTTGCGATAGATAATGAATCCAATACAAATTCTACAGAGCTAAGAACCCTAAACGTTATAGAATGTATTGAAGATTCAGATTGTGAGTCCAGTTATGTCTGTACTGATAATGTTTGTACTGACATAACAGCACCAATAATCACAGTCTCAGATTATTCTGGTTACAACAACGAATCAGTCTCAATCGCATTCTCTTCCTCAGATGGTTTAGGAGTCGGAATCGACACAACTTGGATAAATGATACAACAAATTTTGAAATTTCTGGTTCAGACATAATAAACAAAACAGCAATCACTGAAGGAATTTATTCTATTAACCTAAGTTCAAATGATACAGTGGGAAACATAGCAAGCGAAATAATAACTGTAACAATAAATTTATCAGATTTAGAAAATCCAACAGTAGAATTAGTTTCGCCAGCAAACGAGGCAATAAATTTGACAACAAATACAATCATTTTCAACTATAATGTAACAGACGATAACAATCTTGATAACTGTAGCCTTATTATTAATAGTTCAATTTACAACACCACAGAGAATCCCACAAAAGACACAACACTAAGCTTCACAAGAACTTTAGAAAACGATTTTTATTTATGGAAGGTAACTTGTTATGATGAAGCCGGTAAGATAGCAACTAGTGAAGAAAGAGAATTAACAGTTTATAATATTGGCTCATATGCAATTTATCTTTCACCAAACTTATCCTCTTCAATAACCTGGGATGTGGCAACAATTCCCTCTTATAATCTATCAGCTCCATCAAACAATGGAGAAAGTGCAACAGGTTATTACATAAATATATCTGTAGAAAACGGAGGAATTGACTTATATATTAGGGGAGACAAAAACCTAATGACTGCTGATTTAGATGTCTTAAATATAACTTATGAAAAGTTTAGTTACAATTCTACAAATTCTACAGTACCTGATATAAACAAGTTCTCTCTTACAACAAACTATGCTGACAACAAAATAGGCGAAAACCTTCAAAATGATACTGCAATATTCCTAAAATTCTTTTTAGATGTTCCTCCTGCTCAAGCTGTTGGAATTTATAATAATTCTTTAGAAATAAAAGCCATTCCTTATGGGTCCCAAATATAATTAGATATAATACAAAAAACTTATAAAGAATAAAGTCCAATAAAACATATGGATAGAAAAAATTACATAATAGGTATTTTTGCTTTAGTTTTTTTATGTTCTATAGTTTTATTATTTATTGAAAATTCTAGTATAACTGGACACGCTATTGAGTCAACAGTGTCAAGTGTTACAATTCAACAATATTATGCAATTTCAATGTCCGGAAATTTAAGTGACGGAATTGGTTTTGGAACATCAAATAGTACAGCCTCAACAGATATTAATGCTACAGCAAATCACTTAGATTCTGATGGTTCAGCTTATTATATGGAGGTTTCTTCTGATTCAAATTCTCCAGTAACATTTACAGTAGAGGCAGATGGCCCAATGAATACTTCTGGTGGTGAAGAAATAGGATTAGGGAACGAATCATATTATCATGCAGCTTCAACAGATTTAGCAATACCCGCTGTAGCAAGCGCAATTTCATTTACAACAAGCCCTCAGGCAGCAGGAACAAGTGTTGGGGTTGGAGATAAAGTTTACTATAGGTTTTGGTTAGATATTCCAGCAGCAGTAGCAGTAGGAACATATAATAATACAATTAGTGTAACAGGAGTAGCAGGATAAAAATGAAAAAACAAGAGGTGATAAGAATGAGTGTAATGCTTTTAGTCAGTATATTCTTAGTTACAACATATGTTTCAGCAGGTGTTGGAATTAGTCTTACTCAACAATCTATTTTAGTATTTGAGGGAGAAGAAAATTGTATTATTTATTCAGTATATAATCCATTCCCTGGAACTTCAACAGTAAAATTGGAAGTATCTGAAGAATTAAAAGATATATTAAAATCACAAGGCTCTGATACTGTAGATATTCCTGCAGAAACAGGCAGTGATTCAGCAATACCAGTCAATTTTTGTTTTAAAGTTCCAAGAGTATATGAAATGGATTGTGCTATAGGTAATTTTTTATGTAAACAAACCTGTCATGAAGAAAGAAAAGAATATGTTGGTGAAGTATTAGTTCAAACAATTCCTTCAGATGGTTCAGGTTCAGGTTCAGCAACAAAAGCAACAGTAAGTGCTCCATTAACAGTAAGAGTACAATGTCAAGAATCAAGAACAAATTACACAATAATTTATGCATTAATAGCTTTAATTTCAGCTGGAATTACGGTCTATCTCTTAAGCCAGAAAAATGCTAAGAAAAAACCTTCAAAAAAGAAACCAGTCAAGAAAAAATAAAATGAATTTTTCTCATTATTTTTTCTCATTAATATTAATAGCTTTATTCATTAGTTTTTCTAGTGCAGTTTCATTAGATACCTCTTCGAGTATTACTATTGATCCTGGGATTCAAGTTTTAGAAGGAGAATTAGATGGAAATACTACAGATTTTCTTTATCTAAATGACAGTCAATTAGAAGATATTAAGGACTTAAGATTAGAAATTTATGATTTTGGAAAAATTAAATTCATTCAAAATATTAATTTAGTTCAAGATTCCATCGATAATATTATTTATTTAGGGGGATCTATAACAATCTCCCACAATTTCATTTCTATTAATATAAGCGCATTATCTTCATTAAATAATCCTGCAATTATTACATTTAAGAATCTTAGTTTTAATAATCCACAACCATATAAGAACAATGTTATTTGTTCAAATTGTATTGTTATAAGTAACTTAAACAATGAGCTAGAAGTAAGTGTTGAGGATTTTAATGGAGTTTACACTATAAGAGAAGCTCTCGAAAGCACGCTTACAGAAGATAATAGTGGTGGAGGTTCATCCACTTCAACAAATCAAGATTTGATAGAAGAAGCATTTTCTTTGATTTTATCCGACCCTCTTAATTTCGTGGGATATCCCGGAGACGAGTTTAATAAAACAATTTTAATAAAAAATAATCAAGAAAAGGATTTAACGGTTGAATTAGAATTAATAGGATTTCAGAATTATTGTTATATAGATAGCTCTTATTATACTTTAAATTCAGACGAAACAAAATCATTAACATTAAAATTCAAAATTCCGGAAAATGCTAAAGAAGAAGTCCTTATTGGAAGAATAAAAATCAAAGGTCAAAATACAGACTTAACATATATCGTGACAATCATTCTAAATGTTCAAGAAAGAACTCCATTATTTAATGTCGAATTAGAAGTTCCAAGTAAGGATATAGTTGATTTAGAAAAAATTACAACAATAATAACAATTGTCAAAGAACTAGAAAGCATTGGTCTATTGGAAGGAATGTTATCTATATCTTTATTAGATAACCAAGGAAATGTTATTTTCTCAACTAAAGAAGGCGTTTCTTCTTTAGGTGACATTGTTTTAGAAAGAGATTTCGATTTAATGGAAGAATTAAAAGATGGAGATTATTATTTTTATATAGAATTTATTAGTAACGGAGAAAAATCGGTAATGATTGAAAAAGTTGTTTTAAGAAGAGCAGAGAACATTTCACCTTTAACTAAACTATATAATAATATCGAAAAACGGATATGGGGAATAATCTCTTTAATATTATTATTATTACTAATAATATTAACAATAATAATTTGTAAACACTTGCATGATAAGAAAAACAAACGAACAAAAAAGGTTTAAATATCTCTTATACTGATAATTACAATGGATTGTATATTCTGTGAATTTATAAATAAACGATTAAAAAAACATAGAGGTAACTATCCATTTAAAATTTTGCATGAAACAGAACATTCTTTATCTTTTTTATCTATAGATTTCCCAGCGACAGAAGATGGTCATATTTTAGTAATTCCAAAAAAACATTATGTAAATTATGAAGATATTCCAAATAAGATCCTATTAGATTTATTTAAACATATTAAACTAATAACTAAAGCACTAAGAATAGAAAACCAAGGTAACAATTTGTTGTTGAATAATGGTGCTGCTGCAGGACAATATATATTCCACACACATTTTCATATAATACCAAGAAATGATAAAGATAATATAAAAATAGAAGTTTGGAAAAGAAAAGAAATTACGAAAGAAGATTATAACAAATTACATAAAAAAATCAAAGACAAAATAAATCAAATTCTTTTATAATCCCATTATAAATAAAACACCATTATTAGAATATCAAAATATATAAACCAAGTTCTCAATTTTAATCCATGCCTGATTAGCTCAGTTGGTAGAGCGTCGCATTGGTAATGCGGAGGTCGTGGGTTCAATCCCCATGTCAGGCTTCCATAGATTGAACACACGACAAGTCGTGGGCGAGATATTTGCTCGAATTTTTATCAACGAAGTGATCATAAATATTTCAGAGTGAATATTGAGTAGATCCACATGCCAGGCTTGTATATGCTTTAGATGATAGTAGGGATAAATCTAATTTTTATAGTTAGATTCTCTATTTCTCGTGAATAAAAAATTATGAAAAATTATTTAAATGTCTAAAGATATTTTTATCTATGGATAAATTTGATAAGAAAAAATATATTCATGATTTCTGTAATAAGGTGAAAAAGGAAATTAATGAGAAGGTTTTGATTTCGGTCTCTGGTGGAGTTGACTCTACAACTTCTGCCGCACTTTTAAAAAAATCAGGGATTGATTATGAAGTTTTGTTGATGGATACTGGTTATATGAGAGAAAATGAAATCATAGAAGTTGCATCTGCCTTTAAAAAATCAGGATATAATTTAAAGATTTTGGATAAAAAAGAAGAATTTTATTCAGTCTTAAAGGGTATTTATGATCCCATAAAAAAGCGAAATACTTTTAGAGAGAAATACTTTGAATTGTTCACACAATATTTGATTGAGAATAATATCAAATTTATTGCTCAAGGCACTCAATTTTGGAGTAATCAAGCTAAAGTTTATCACAATTGCCCGACCAAGTTATTTGAAGATCAAAAATTAAAAGTCATTGAACCAGTTAGGGGAGTTTCTAAAAATAACATTAGGAAACTTGCTAAGGAATTGGGATTACCAAATGAAATAGTTAATAGAAGACCTTTTCCTGGACCAGGATTACTAATTAGATTTGGTGGAGATGTTAATTCAGAGAAGTTAGGGCTAATCCGAAAATCTACTTTGATTGTAGATAAATTTATTGAGAAACATAAAAATAACTTTAAAGAGTGTTATCAAATCTTTCCCTATTTGTGCGATTGCTCTCCTGTCACATACATAAACAAAAAAAGCGAGGGTGCTTTAGGGTATATCCTACTAATCAGGGCAGTCAGTCAAAAGTCAAAAGATAATATTGTTGAATATGTGCCTTTTTAAATAGAGCCAGAGCTGGAAAGAGAGCTAGTTGATGAGCTTATGCAATTGAATAATATTGGAAGAGTTTGTTTTGATTCAACTCCTAAATTAGGATTTGGCTCAAATGTTAAACCAGGGGCTACTATAGAATACATCTGAACTTGGAATCTTTAAAACCCATTATAATAAAACTTGAAAACACTTATTATATTGGTAATGTAGTTATCTCAGTCAAAATTTTAGTACAGACCATCATTTTTTAAAAGGCAACTTAATCTTCCCTTTCCAATCATATTTCTCCAATTCAATCTCAGAATCATTAATCTTAACGACATTTCCAACAGCGACAACAGTATCACTACCAACATCCCACAATTGATTAACGGTATTTCCTAACCAACCAAAATAAAGATAAATAGTATTCATAACTTCTTTCGGTGACGAAGAATCCGTATCTCTAGTCTTGAAAATACTAGACATAGAAAAAAGAATCAACAAAAGAAAAAAAACCAAAATCCCAGCCTTTAGTAGTCTTCCATGATGCTCTAACTTCATATAAACTAAACCAATCCCTAAAAGCACCAATATAACAATCCATGAGATTACCATAATAAATTAAATAATTCTAAATATAAAAGGTTTGTGATACACAACAAATCGCAAACCTTTTAAAGGATGTTTTGAATTATTATTTTATGGAAATCAAAATAATAAAAGAGGAAAAAAGTTTATTAGAATTAGAAATAAGCAACCTAACAATTGCAGAAGTGCTAAGAGTTTATTTAAACGAAAATGGTGCAAAACTAGCCGTATGGAAACAAAATCATCCGTCAGAATCTCCAATCTTACACGTCGAAGGTGATAACCCTAAGAAATTGATTAAAGATGCAATAATTTCAATTGAAAAAGAAGTTGATAGTGCGGTTTCCGAATTTAAAAAATTGAAATAATTTCCTATTATAAATTTCCTATTTGCAATTGCCTTATATTCTTTTTAATTCCATCATATTTATTTATGACAGAAGGCAAAATATATGAATGTTAAAAATATTTTCTCAACATATCTTTCTCAAAACATTTATATATTATAATATAGTTTAATCCTTATGGGAATGAAAAGCAAAGTATTCGAACAAAAAATAAAAAAAGTAGGTTTTTGGAATTATAAAGATCTTTATGCTTTTTGTTTTGATTGGTTTAAAGATAAAGGATATCTTCTTGAAGAAAAAGAATATGTTGAAAAAAATAGCGACGCAGGAAAAGAAATTCAACTAAAATGGGAAGCGTCAAAAAAAGTGACAGATTACTTCAAAAATCATATAGTAATAAAATGGCACATTCTAACTATGAACTCTGCTGAGATTGAACGAAATGGGAAAAAAGAAAAAACAAATAAAGGTGAAATAAAAATGGAAATTTCTGCAGATTTAGAAAAAGATTATGAAAAAAGATGGGAAGGAAAAGTTTTTGTAAAATTCATGAGAGGATTGTATGATAATTATATAATGCGAACCACAAATGACGAATACGAAGATAGATTAGCGGGTGATGCCGACGGTTTATCGTCACAAATAAAAGCATTTTTAGAATTATAAAAAAATAATTAGAAAAGGTGATTTTATACAAAACATTTATAAATAAAATGAAATTAAGTAATCTATGGTTGTTGAAAAAACAATAAAAAAAAGTGATGATGATAAGGCTTCTATAAACAAAGAAGAATCTGTAGGCAATAAGCCTACAACGAAGATATCTACAGCAAAAAAATCTACAGCAAAAAACCCTTCAAATAAAAAGTATTCTGGAAAAACATTTACAATAAAAATACCCACAATAAAAAAACATTCTACTAAAAAACCTTTAAACAAAAAGAAATCTAAGAAAGTAAACAATAACGCCTGGATGTTAGCAACAATTATATTAAGTATGGCATTGGTAGCGTTAGGAATATTAAATTTAACAACAACATCAAATGTCTCTGTTATTAGTGAACAAGCAGCAGGGGAGTTAATCTTAAAATTTGCAGCATCTCAGGGTGTTGATGCAACTTTGGTAGAAACAACTTACGAAGGTGGAATATATTCTGTAACTGTTTCAGTAGGAGAACAAGAGTTCCCACCATTATATTTGACAGGAGATGGTAAAAATTTGATTAATGGACAATTAGTTCCTTTAGCAGAAATAGAACAAGCATCCGAAGCTTCAACTCCTTCACAGCAACCAACTCAAGATGAAACAATTCCCACTTCTGATAAACCAAAAGTTGAATTATATGTTTGGTCATATTGCCCATACGGAGTTCAAGCTCAAGGTCCAATGGCAGAAGTAGCTTCATTATTAGAAGCGGATGTAGATTTCGAAGTATTAACATATTATGATGGTCATGGCGCTTATGAAACAAAACAGAATATGATACAAGCATGTATACAAAAATTAAATCCTGGAAACTATTGGGATTATGCATCAAAATTTGTAACAGACATATATCCAAAGTGTTCAACAAATAGAACTGAGGAATGTAATATGGAAGAATCTTTAACTTTAATGAAATCATTAAATATTGATACTAATAAAATTCTGGATTGTGTAGAATCGGAAGGAACAGCAATGCTTGCAGATTATTCGGCAAGAGCTCAGCAAAGTGGTGTCACTGGATCTCCTACAGTAATGATTAATGGAGTAAAAGCAAATGTTGGAAGGACATCTGAAGCATATAAGACAGCAATATGTTCAGCATTTAATACAGCTCCAGAGGAATGTGAAACAGTGCTAAGTTCTGCATCAGCTCAAGCAGCATCTGGTTCTTGTTAATTTATTCATTAATCAATACATCTTTAAATGTCTAACTCGCGTATTTTTTATGAACTTAGATTTAGAACATAGAAGCGAAATTATCTCGAAAATACCAGTTAAAGTTGTAAATCCGCACAATGAAGTTTTTTCTTATTGGTATGAGCTCTCTCTAAAATATCACAGACCATTAAAATTATTGCACATAGATGATCATTCCGACATGATTCATGGTGCTCCTGTTAGTGGATTAGTTGATCCCAAAAATTATTCCATAACTTCTTTGTATATTAACGATTTTATTTGTGCAGCATTTCATCATGGTGTTATTGATTCTGTAGTTTGGCATAATCCTCGTTGGGCAGATAGACCAAATAACATATTCCAATATTTAGAATATCAAAACAATTTGACAATTGAAGGTTATGAAGAAAGAAACCCAAAATTAATGAAAATATTTTGGAATAAGGGAAAAACACCAAAATCAAAACTGTTCATTTCGAATTATCCAATGTTATCAGAAAAGATAGAACATATTTCAGAATATCTAGATGATCCTTTTATACTAGATGTCGATTTAGATGCTTTTGCTTGTTTAGAAGATTACGATATTAACAATCACAGAGGAGAATATTATGATTATAATGAAGAAGAAAATCTATTCCATTTTGAAAATCTTTTAAAACTTATCAAGTTCAAACCTGCATTAATAACAATAGCTCGTTCTACTTCACCAAATATTTATACTCCATTACATTTAGTTGAAGAATTGGAAAATAGAACTATTAATATTTTAAAAAACGTTTATGGTTAAGGTTTTTAAATTAATTAACCTATTCTCATTTATGAATATCGAACAAGAAGTTAAAAACACAATAAAGCAATACAACTTATGTAAGAAAAGTGATAAAATTATCGTAGCACTATCTGGCGGAAAAGATTCTACAAGTATATTATACATCTTAAATAAATTAGGTTATAATATCCATGGATTAATGATTGATTTAAATTTAGGTCAATGGAGTAAAATTCATAATAACAATATGATCAACTTATGCAAAGAATTAGGCGTAGAGCTTACTATAGTCGATTTAAAGAAGGAATTAGGACAGGGGATATGTTTTATTAAGTCAGTATTAAAACAAAAAAAGAATCTAACAGGGTGCTCTGTATGTGGAACAATAAAAAGATGGATTCTTAATAAATGGGCAAAGAAATTAGGAGGAGATAAGTTGGTCACAGGTCATAATCTAGACGATGAAACACAGAATGTATTAATGAATTTTTTAAAAGGAAATATCTTATTAGGTGTAAATTCATCTCCAGCAACAGGTGGAAAATCGATAGATGGGTTTGTTCAAAGAGTAAAGCCTTTGTTTTTCGTTCCAGAAGATGAGATTAGAGAATATGCTAAGAAGCAAGAGTTTAAGATATTATATGATAGATGTCCATGTGCTTTTGGGACATATAGGGTAGAAACAAGGGGTTGGACAGATAAAATAGCAACTAACCAAAAAACAAAAATAGTAAAAGAGTTCCAAAATATAGTGCCAAAATTACGTATAGATAACAAAGTGGAAATAAAACAATGTAAAAAATGTGGTGAGCCATCACGAAAGGATTTCTGTAATTATTGCGAAATGTTAGATGGGATATGATATTGAATTTATTTCTTTATATCAACAACACATCTTTAACTTATCCGGTTTCTTTATAAAAATTCATTGTAACGAGAAAGTAATATCTCACAGGAAGAGCATAATCTTTAAATACTAAAGATATTTGTCTTATATCGCGACCACAACTAGTTGTGTGTGATGTGTATGATACACACAATATATTGTAGTTATTAGCAAGGAGGAACAAAATGTTATGCCCATATTGTAATCAAGAAGAAACAAAAGTAACTGATAAAAGAGATAACGAATCTGTAACTAGAAGAAGGCGTGAATGTTTGAGATGTAATAAAAGATTTACTACTTATGAAAGAATTGAGTTAAATCTAAGTGTAATTAAAAAAAATGGTTCTAAGGAAAGATTTGATCGTAAAAAGTTATATAATGGAGTGGCTAAATGTTTAGAGAAACGACAACTTGATACCGAAGAAATAGATAGTGTAATAAATAAATTAGAATCAAAGATATATCGTTTTGCGAAAGATAAAGATATTGAGACCAAAAAGATTGGTAGAATAGTAATGTCTGAATTAAAAAAGGTTGATAAAATTGCATATATTAGGTTTGCTGCAGTATACAAAGAATTTGATAGTTTAGCTGATTTTGAAGATGAATTAAAGGGGTTAAAATCAAATGGTAAATAAAATTCGTAAAAGAGATGGTGATGTAGTAAATTTTGATATTGATAAAATTAATCATGCTATTTGGAAAGCGGCACGAGCAGTTGGTGGTAAAGATAGAGAGAAAGTATCCATCTTAACACAACTTGTAGTTGATAAACTGGATGAAAGATATGGCCAACATAACATTCCAGGCGTAGAAGATGTACAAGATTTAGTTGAAGAAGTTTTAATTAAGAAAGGACATGACCAAGTAGCTAAATCTTATATATTATATAGGAAAAGCAGAGCAGAATTAAGAAATGTTAAAGGTTTATTTGATACAATTGAAGCGGTTGAAGATTATATTGGTCTAAATGACTGGATGGTAAAAGAAAACTCAAATATGGGATATTCATTACAAGGATTAAATAATTACATTGCAACTAAAATTATTAGTAATTATTGGATAAGAAGGATCTATCCTGAAGCAATTAGAAAAACTCATGAATCAGGTGATTTGCATGTTCACGATTTAGGAACTCTGGGCGCTTATTGTGTAGGATGGGATTTGAAAGATTTATTGACAGTGGGATTCCAAGGAGTAAAGGAAAAAGTTTCTAGTAGGCCTGCAAAACACCTAAGAACAGCACTTGGACAAATGGTTAACTTCTTTTATACATTGCAAGGAGAAAGTGCAGGAGCACAAGCATTTAGTAATTTTGACACACTATTAGCCCCATTCATAAGATATGATGAATTAACATATAAACAAGTAAGACAAGCAATGCAAGAATTTATTTTTAATTTAGCTGTTCCAACAAGGGTAGGTTTCCAAACACCATTTACTAATATTACAATGGATTTACTGGTCCCTAGTTATATGCAAAATGAACATGTAATCATAGGTGGTCAAGTTCAGAGAGAAACATATAAAGAATTTCAAGAAGAAATGAATATGTTAAACAAAGCATTCGCAGAATGTATGATCGAGGGTGATGCTTCAGGTCGAGTTTTTACATTCCCAATTCCTACATATAATATTACAAAAGATTTTAATTGGGATGATCCAAACTATAATTTAATATGGGAAATGACTTCTAAGTACGGAATCCCAAATTTTTCTAATTATGTTAATTCAGATATGAAACCTGAAGATTCCAGAAGCATGTGTTGTCGTTTAAGAATTGATAATACAGAACTACAAAAAAGAGGAGGAGGACTATTTGGAGCAAATCCGCAAACAGGATCAATCGGTGTAGTAACTATAAATATGGCAAGATTAGGTTATACTTCAACTAGCGAAGATGACTTTATGGCAAGGTTAGATAGATTAATGGAATTAGCAAAAGAATCTTTAGAAATTAAAAGAAAAACAATAGAAAAATTTACAGAAATGGGACTTTATCCATATAGCAAATTCTATCTTAGACAAGTTTATCAAAGATTTAAACAATATTGGAAAAATCATTTTGCAACTATAGGGTTATTAGGGATGAATGAAGCAATCTTGAATTTTATGCCAGGAGAAACAATAGCTACAGAAAAAGGTCACGCATTTACAATAAGAATATTAGATTTTATGCGTCAACGATTAACAAGCTATCAAGAAGAGACAGGAAATCTGTATAATCTAGAAGCAACACCGGGAGAGGGAACAACATACAGATTTGCTAGAATAGACAAAAAAAGATTCGGAAAAATAATCTGTGCTAATGAAGAAGCATATAAAAAAGGTGCAGCTCCATATTATACAAATTCAACACAATTACCAGTAGATTTCTCAGATGATGTTTTTGCAGCATTGGACTTACAAGATCAATTACAATGTAAATATACAGGAGGAACAACTTTTCATACATTTATCGGAGAGAAAATAACTCCAGAATCTGCAAAACAAATGGTAAGGAAAATATCAGCAAATTATCATATCCCATATTTTACAATAACACCAACATTTTCTATTTGTCCAATTCATGGATATTTAGCAGGAGAACATGAATATTGTCCAAAGTGTGATGAAGAGTTAGATATGGCAGATAAAATACAATCAAGACATGCTTCAGTTTCAGAAATAATTGATAGTGATGTAGTGAAAGAAAATAGAAATATCAATGTGTTAGTGGAAAATTCTTCAATAAAAAAGGAGGTTGAACAATATGGGAAGAACGAAGTGTGAAGTCTGGAGTCGTGTAGTAGGTTATCTTAGACCAACATCACGATGGAATGATGGAAAGCTAGAAGAATTTAGAGATAGGAAGACCTTCAAGGCCTAATTATCTCTTTCTTTCTTTTTCTTTTTTAAAATGAAAATTTGTGGATTACAAAAAACAACTTTAATAGATTATCCTGGCAAAATTGCTTGTACGATATTCTTATATGGCTGTAATTTTCGTTGTGGATTTTGTTACAACGCAGAACTTGTTACAGAAGAAGCTTATAGTAGTTTTTCAGAAAAAGAAATATTAATATTTTTAGAACAACGAAAAGGTAAATTAGACGCCGTTTGTATAACAGGTGGTGAGCCTCTCTTAACATTAGATAAAGATTTCTTAATACAAATTAAATCAATGGGCTATCTTGTAAAAATAGATACCAATGGAACAAACCCAGAAAAATTAGAAGAATATATTGAAGAAGAATTAATTGATTACGTTGCAATGGATATAAAAAATTCTAAAGAAAAATATGATTTAACAGCCAATGTAAAAGTTGATATATCTTTAATTGAAAAATCAATAAAAGTTATATCACAATTGAAAAATTATGAATTTAGAACTACAATTATAAGAGATTTACATACAAGAGAAGATATAAGAAGAATCGGAAAATGGCTTAACGAATTAATCAAAACTAAACCAAAAAAGTATTTCCTCCAAGGATTCAAGTCTGAAGGAAATTTTATTGATAAAGAATTCGCAACAAAAAGAAATACACAAGAAAGATATCTTAAAAAGTTAAAAAAAACAGCAGAGATTTATTTCGATTTAATTGAAGTTAGATGTTAAGTTTTAAATAAATTTATAAATTCCGATTTCCTACTTCAAGTATGTTTGGTGAAAAGAAAGAGGCAGAAAAAATAGCAAAACAAGTTGCCGAAGAAGAACTCAAAATAATGTGTAAAGAATTTCGTGTTTCAAAACCTTTTGTTATCATATTGTCCATTGTATCTATAATTGGATTTCTAGGAATTATAACCAGAACTCTTTTTCTAGTTAATTTAGATTATTATGTAGAATCCCTATGGTTTTTAATTTTAGGAATAGGTTTTATCATTGAATCAAACCCAAAAAGACTATTCAAAAAGATTGACGACACCTTAAATGAAAGAAATTTTTCTTCTATAACAACATTAATTGTAGGAGCACTTGCAACAATAGCAGGAATTTTAACATTTCTACAAATAAAAAGTCCAGCATTCGAAGCTGTTCAAGGATTAATAAGTATAATTGCAATAATATTCATAATAATTCAAACATGGGTTATTAAATAAGAATAAGTCCGCCATCTAATGTCAGAAGTATTATTTCAGAAGTCTCCAAATAATGATAAGTTCTATACAAGATATAAGAACGAAAATATAACTTCCTTGATAAAATCTCTCTTTAGCAAATTCAAACTTACTCAAATCATCCTGGTCCCCTGATATGTCGTCTTCATGGACAGAAGCATCAAGAACTAAAACAAGTGATAACAAAAGAATTCCTATAACTAACGTAACAACAGCTTGAAAAATCAAAATAAACTTTCCCCACCTCATAATTAAAATAGCTTAAGCAAGTTTATAATCTTTTCTTTATCTCTTTCTAGTCTTAATTTCTTCTTTGATTTTAGAAATAAAATCATCTAAACTTAATTTCAGAATCTCATTAGTTCCACGTTGTTTAATCGCAACCGTTTCTTCCTCATTTTCCTGATCACCGATGGTCACTAAATAAAACACTTTTTCCAAATACGCATTTCTAACTTTTTTACCAATTTTGTCATCAGAAAAATCACTATCAACTCTAATTCCTTCTTCAGATAGTCGCTTTTTAACTTTATCAGCGTATTCATTCACATTTTCATTCATACTAAGAATCTTTGCTTGTATAGGACTCAACCATAACGGTAAATTACCCTGTGTTTTTTCTAATAAGTATGACATAACTCTCTCTGTAGCTCCAGTAGAAGATCTGTGGATAACCATTGGTCTTTTTTCTTTCCCATCTTTATCCAAATAACTCAAACCAAATTTATCAGGAAGTGCAAAATCAATTTGAATAGTAATCAAAGTATCTTCTTTCCCATAAACATCTTTATATTGTAAATCTAGTTTTGGGCCATAGAATGCGGCTTCACCATCTTTAGCAACATAATCAATTCCTAGATTGTCCAAAATCTTCTTCATAGAAGATTGCGAAGCCTTCCACGCAGCAGGATTGTCAATGTATTTATTATTTTTATTTTCCGGATCCCATTTGGAAAATTGATAAGTAACCTCTATATCCAAAGTATCCATAATATAATTAACTAAATCTATAACTCCATTAAATTCTTCTTCTAATTGATCAGGGGTGCAAATTATATGAGCATCAGCTAAAGTAAATTGCCATAATCTAGTTAACCCTCTAAGTTCTCCGGATTGTTCCTTTCTATATAGTGTAGCAATTTCAGCATATTTTTTTGGTAAATCTTTGTAGCTTCGTGGTTTCCTGTTAAATAATACAAACTGAAAAGGGCATGTCATAGGTCTTAAAGCATAATCATTACCTTCAACATTTAAAACAAACATATCTTTCTTATAGTGTTGCCAGTGACCAGAGATTTTGTATAAATCACTCTTAGCCATGATAGGAGTAGATGTATATTCATATCCTCTTCTCAATTCTTCATCAGTTGTAAAACGTTCAAGCTCTCTCTTTATAGCGGCACCTTTAGGAGTGAATAGAGGCAATCCAGGTCCAACAACCTCACTAACAATAAATAAATCTAATTCCCTTCCCAGTTCTACATTGCTTTTTTTATCATTAATCCCTCTAATAGATTGCATTTTAACTTTTTTCATAGCACGCCACATTTTCTTCCTTTCTTCATCACTCAATTCTGCCTCTTCTTCGTTACCTTTAACAACAATCTCACGACTTAATTCACTTAACGGATGACCTTTGACTTTTAATTCAAAAGTCTTATAATAACCAAAAGGGGCTTGAACAACATTCAACTCTTTACGTAACTCTTCAGCTGTAGCATCCAAAATCTTCACAGCAACTTCAGGAGAACCAAGATTGCTAGATAAATGAGCATAAGGATACAAAACAATATTATCACATTGAACCTGTTCAACAATATCTTTGATATTCTGAACCAATAAACCGACACTATCTTTAACGTTATCTCCTTTTTCAACAGCAGCCAAAACAACCAAACATTCTTCCACACTTCCCTCTAAATTCTGTTCAGGAGCAATCTCATCAATTTTCTTCAAAGCTTTCTTTAAAGCCTTAAACTTAATATAATCACAATGCAAATTTAATGTTTTCATAAAAAACAAAGCCCTCTCTGCTTTTTAAATTTTAGTTTTATATAATATTCTCTTTCAAATAAAAATTTAATCTTGTAAGCCATATTAAGAATACAACCACCTAAAAGGTAGTGGTCACACTAGTCAAAACATTCCATCCAAAAACATTTTTACTAATCATAGAAAGCATAAACAATCAAACTTTATAAATATTTTGCTAGATTTTTTCATAAAAAACCCAAACCCTCTAGCGCAGACAAATGCACCAACGCAGGTACCTTCTGGGCAAACGGAAAATGCATTTGCCGAGCAATAATTGAATGTTTACATTCAACAAATCGTTTTCTTTGCCCAAGAACTCAACGCATTATGGGGTACACTTAGCAGTGCTCCCAGATGACTTCTTTTTTAAAAGAAGAAATCTGCAAAGATTTATAAAACATAACTACTATAAATTAATGAAAAAGGGTATAAATGGTAGTTAAATCTAAGATTTCTAAGAAGAAAACAACAACGAAGAAAAGTCATAAGACTGCTAAAACTATTAAGTCTACTAAGCATGTTAAGCCTACAGTTCAAAAGAGAAACGTAGTCTATAAAGATAAACCAATTGCACAAACCCGTTCTCAGGTTGTAAAAAATGTAAAAACAGCAAGGGATACTATGATGTTAGCTACAGAACGAGAAATCGCAATGGATTTTGCAACCAAAATTTACAAAGAATTTGATACAATGATTAAATCTATTATATTATTTGGATCAAGTGTAAAACGAGATATGACAGACCAATCAGATATTGATGTAATAATTTTAATAGATGATGTTTCCATAAAATTCGACGAAGAGTTAGTCGCTTGGTATAGAAAGAAACTATCTATTTTGCTTAATAAAAATAAATACCAAAAACCATTACATATAAGTTCGGTAAAATTATCAACATGGTGGAGCGATTTATTACGAGGAGATCCAGTAGTACTTAATGTATTACGAAGTGGAGAAGCACTGATTGATTTTGGTGGTTTTTTTAATCCATTACGATTATTATTAAAAGAAGGGAAAATAAAAGCAACTCCTGAATCTATTTACACATTATTAGAACGAGCACCAACACATTTAACACGAGCAAAGGGCGCAATGCTTGCAGTCGTTGATGGAATCTATTGGAGTATGGTTGATGCGGCACATGCGGCACTAATTGCAGCAGATATAATGCCAGCTTCTCCTGAAGATGTTGGACGTGTCTTGAATGATAGTTTCGTCAAACCAAAATTAATAGATAAAAAATATGTAAAATATTACGACATAGTTCATTCCTTAGCAAAAGATATTGTTCATGGTAACAGATTATCAATTGAAGGAAAAAATCTCGACGAACTATTCAAAATCGCCGATGAATTCTTAGGAGAAATGGCAAAATTAGTTGAAGATTTAGTAAGAGCAAAAAAATAAAAAATAATTTTTAGATTAGTTCCTATTTAGAAGGTGCTTTCTCAACTGGTAAATATTTAATCATATCTAAATATGCCTCATCAGTCTTAAGTGTTTCTTTTAGATATTTAACTGCCTTAGTAGCGTTATATATTGGTTTTCCTTCTCCGTTTATATCATAGAATGGGTCTAAAACATGTGATTGCATTCTTTCTAATTCTAATTTTCCAATATTCATCAATTGATCACTACGAGCTAAATTTATAAATTTTTTCCATACAATATCTCCTGATGGATTGTATAATTTCTGAACAAAACCTCGAATACTTTGAATATCAGATTTTTGCAGATATTCATTCAAAACATCTAAATCTTTATGATTTTCATTATATTTCATTGCTAATTCTTGCATAATTGTTTCATTTGAACTTAATTTTTCCAAAACTTCGTTTTTACCAGAAATATCATTTTTAACATATTCAATAATCCTAGGTAAAATCAGATCTTTATAATCATACGAAGCTGACTTAATTTGTTCTCCATCCATATCGGGGAAATATTCAGAACCTTTATCAAGTAATCTTTCTGTATAGTGATAATAATCTTGAAAATTATGTAATAGATTTTGTTGACTTGTAGGATTTTGTATTTTTCCATCTATGATAGAATCTATACCCATTAAAAATTGATTTTCTTTTATTAATTTTTCTAAATTACTAATTGGTGCCATATCTATCAGAATATTTTAGACTATATAAATCTTTCCATTATGTTGTGTCTATATAATGACAACAATCAACTAAAAATATTTTCTGTTTGATTTTCTTCAGGAATATCTAATTCACTTTCTTCTTCTTCACTAACATTCTCATCTATTTCCAATCCTTCTTCATTTTCTTCATTTACAATAGATTCCTTATCCTCTTCATCAACAATTTCAATTTCTTTATCTTTTTCAATATTAACTTCAGTTTCCTTTTCTTCTTCTACAGGCTCATCAACCACTACAATATTTTCCTTATTCTTCTCATCTTTTTTATCTAAATCAACATCTTCCCCATTTTCTAATCTCTGAACTAACAAAGAAATATCATAAGCAGCATCTGCGTTAACAGAGATGGAATCAATCCCAGCTTTGACTAAAAACTTTACCATTTCAGGTTTACTACCAGCCTGACCACAAATAGAAGTCTTAACACCTTGTTTTTTACACTCTCTAATAACCCTACTAATTTGTTTCAAGACAGCCCAGTTCATTTCGTCATAAATATATTGAACATCTTCATTCCCTCTATCAATTGCTAAAGTATATTGAGTTAAATCATTAGTACCAAAAGAGATGAAGTCAATTCCAATTTCACAAATATCTTTAATTAAAATTGCGGCAGCAGGTGTTTCAATCATAACTCCAAATTCAACTTTATCAATACAGCCGACTTCTTCAAATATCTTCTTAGTCTGTTTAACTTCATCGATTGAAATAACCTGTGGAAACATAATCCCAAATTTATGTCCCTGTCCAGCCAATTCTTTAATAGCTAGTAATTCAGCTTTCAAGATGTCAATATGTTTTAACGAAAATCTTATACCATGAAATCCAAGCATAGGGTTTCTTTCAATCTCTTTTGGAGCACCCTGCAAATTAGCATATTCATCACTTCTTATATCAGATGCTCTTATCCAAATAGGTTTCCCAATAAATTGTTCAGCAATCTCTTTTAATCCATCTTTTAACATATCTTTATAGCCCTCTAAATTATCTTCAGCCTCATAAGCCAAAGGATGTTTCTGATTAGAAGCAATTAATCCCTCCAGACGAATCAAACCAATACCATCAGCTTTAGTTTTAGCAGCTCGTTCTGCAAATTTAGGTAAATCAATCATAACCTTTATATCTATTTTTGTGTCCACGATAGGTTTAATCACAACACTTCTATTTTCGGCAATCCCAGAAAAAACCTTTCCATTAAAACCATCGACAGTAATTTCCATTCCATCATCCAATACGTCTAAAGCGTTTTGTGCACCAACAATAGCAGGAATACCCATCTCTCTTGAAACAATCGCAGCATGTGCAGTAACACCACCCTCAGAGGTCACAATTGCAGCAGCTCTTTGCATTGCAACAACCATATCTGGATTAGTCATCGTTGTAACTAAAACATCTCCTTGTTTAATCTTATCCAAATCATCCATAGAATTAATAATTTTAACAATACCAGATGCAACACCAGGAGATGCAGCTAAGCCCTGAGTCAACAAATGTCCATCAATATCTTGAACTTCTTTCTTATTATTGAGTGTAGTTATAGGTCTTGTTTGTAAAATATAAATATTATCACTTTCAATAGCAAATTCAATATCTTGTGGCTTATCGTAATGTTTTTCTAACTTAATAGCAAATTCAGCTAACTGTTTTAATTCATAAGTTTTCAAAACCTTCATTTTAGAACGTTCTTCTGTTAGTTGAACAGTTTTAGTTTGTCCACCAGCTGTTCTAACAATAGCTAATTTTTTATCAGAAATAACCTCTTCTAATATTTCTAAGTCTTGATTCAAAACATGTTGATCCGGTTTAATTTTTCCAGAAACAATACCTTCTCCTTGACCCCAAACAGATTCTATCAAAATATTCTCACTCCCAGTAACAGGATGTTTAGAAAACATAACACCAGATTTATCCGAATTAATCATTTTTTGAACGACAGCTGCAATACCAACTAAAGGGTCAAATCCCTTCTTTTTCCTATAGTAAATTGAACGAGCTGTAAAAATTGAAGCAAAAACACGTTTAATATTTTCTATTAATTCAGGATTCCCTTTTACATTTATAAAACTTTCTTGTTGACCAGCAAAACTCGCATCACCCAAATCTTCAGCAGTTGCAGATGACCTAACAGATACAAAAACAGCTTCTCTAGATGACCTTAATATAGCTAAAGCTCCCGGGGAGTCTTTCATACTATTCAAATCAATATTGAAATGATCATAAGCTTCCAAAATTACCTGTTCCAAATCTTTTGGTATTTCTGTTTTAATAATTATTTCTCTAATTTCTTTTGCTTTCATTTGTAAATCTGCAGTATCATCAACTTTAATTCTAGATAACAATTCCTTTATATTTTCTTCAATATTTGTCTTCTTTAAAAAATAAAAAAACGCCTTTGTTGTAACGATAAACGCTTGTGGGACAGGAAACTTAGCATTATACATTTCACCTAAATTTGCACCTTTTCCACCAGCCAAGGGCACATCCATCTTTGATAATTCAGAAAGCCACTTAATAAAGATCTCACCCATTTTATATATTAGTAATTAACAATAGTATTATATAAATCTTCTTGTAAAAAAGGATTTTCCTATATAACTAACCTTAAATAGATCATTGACATACATATTTAATGGAAAAGAGTGAAAAGCCTGACAAAGAATTAGAAGAGAATGAAGAAAGTGAAGACGAAGAACCAGTAACAAAAATATATGAAGAATCAGAAGCAAGAATAATTTTAGGAATTTAAACTACGAACTATTAACTCAATATTAGTTTCATTTTTATTTTCAATAATATTAATATCAATAAACTCACTTACACCTTCCTTTTCCAACAATTTTAATTTGTTGTGTAAAATTCCAATGATAAGAATTATCGAAGTAAAAAGTTGTTTAAATTTGTCATCAATCTTTTTATATATCTTTTTTAAATCAATAATTTTACCAACTTTTTGTTTATTTTTATTAAGAATTGTCCATCCATAAACAAAATCGAATTTAGCATATTTTAATTTTTTAGAAATAGATTCTGAATTTAATATCAATTCATGAACCATTTCATCTCTAATTTTATTTAGTAATTCTAATATTTTTATCTGTTTTTCATCTAATATTTTCATTTTTTTTAAAATTCTTAATTTTTGTGGAAAAGATAAATAAGTTCTAATCTCATTTTTTGCGTTATTACCGACTTCAAACCCGACTATTTCATTAACATAATGTTCAGCATAAAGTTGTAAATTAAGAATACTCATTCGAGGTATTTTGAGTTTATTTATAGTATTAAAACTATTAATCAAATTTGTTAATGTTGGTTCCTTTAAGTTTGCCATTAAGTAATCTCCAAGATAAAACCATCTTTAGAATCTTCAATTGGGACAAATACTTCCTTCTCCCGACTCATTGTATTATATAATTTTAATACCATATTTAACTAACAAAAAGAGACTATTTAAAATTTTAGAAATCAAAAAACCTTAACCTTTAACTATTACATCCATAGAATCGCTATAATAATTATTACCATTAACTTTAACATCTATAGCCAACCTAAAACCACATAACGGAGATCCTTCAGGAATTAATAATTTTACTTTATTCACATAAACATCTCCTTGCGGAATCTTAACTTTACCCTCTTTCCCAAGGACAATCCAATTTTCTATTCTCGCATTATCAGGACAATCTCCTTTATCCAAAACACGAACATCATATTCAAATTCAGCATCTTGACCACTTCCACCAGTAATCAAATTTTTAATACCAAAAGCAAAAGCATCATAATCTCCCATTTGTATTTTAACCTCTCTAGAGTCTGGATACATTATAATTTTATCATCCTCACCAAAAAGTTGATTAATTTGATTTTTAACCTGAGAATCAGTCATATCTACAATATCAGCACCGCTTTTTGAAATATTAGTAACAAGCATAATTCCACCAATAAGTAATGTCATTGATAATACAATTGTAACAATCGTTCCAATACTCATCTCCATTGCAGCTATTTTATTTTTCACTTTTTCTTTTTCGCTATTTTTTTAGTTGTAATCTTTCTCTTTTGTTTTTCAACAATACCCTCAGCACTTTTTTTGCCAAACATAGCTACCCACCAAGGCTTAATACCAACGATTATCGCAAGAGCCAAAAAAGCCCATTTATATCTTACAAATAAAAACAGAAAACTAATAGGTTTGATATTCAATAGAAGACCAGAAAAAGAAATTCCTAACAGCAAACATGCTACACCAAAAACATAGTAATCTAATTTAGATATGCTCACTCTCTTTTTCATACAAATCAAGATACACATATCTTTATAAATTTTTTTGTTTCTAAATTAAAATGATAAGTGAAATATTATTAGCTGTAATACAAGCAGCAACAGAATATTTACCAGTTTCATCCTCGGGACATCTTGCCCTTGTGTCAAATTTAATATCTTCACCAAACCTTTTTTTCTTCACAATACTTCACCTAGCAAGCCTATTTGCCGTAATGATATTTTTAAGAAAAGAATTAGTATATTTAATTACATTCAAAAAAGAAACAAGAAAAATGTGGATATATTGGATTATTGCAACAATCCCAGCAGCCGCAGTAGGATTTTTCTTTAACGATTTCGTAGAACAAGCATTTTCTTCATATCTATTTTTAGGACTAGCTTTTATTTTTACAGGTACAGTACTTTATCTAACAAGATTTTTCACAAAAAATAAGAAGGAATTAGACACAAAGAAAAGTTTAAAGATAGGATTATTACAAGCACTAGCATTATTCCCAGGAATTAGCCGAAGCGGAATGACAATCTCGGCAGGATTATTCCAGGGAGTTGACAAAGAAAAAGCAGCGAGGTTTTCATTCTTATTATTTATTCCACTAAGCATAGCCGCATTCATATTGGAATTTTTAAAACTAGAAACCTTTCAACTAACATCATCAATTGTAGTAAGTGCAATAGTCTGTTTCATATTAAGCTTATTATTTTTAAATGTATTAATGAAAATAATAAAGAACGATAAATTTTGGATGTTTAGTTTTTACTGTTGGCTTATTGGAATTATTAGTTTAGTCTTATTCTTTGTATTGTGAGAAAACATATAAAGTTAAAACTGTCATACATAATATGTCTAAAAAAATCGATTTACTTGACCCTAAAAGAAAAAAGATTTGGGTAGCAGGTATACAAGGTGGAAAACAAATAGACTCTTATATACTAACATCCCAAGGTGAAGTCCCATTACGAAAAAAGATTGGAGTGATTGCGACTATCGTAATAATGATTATCGTCATCATTTTATGGATTATTTCTTCCTTAATCTAATTATCATTTCATCCTCACTTCAACTTCTTATATCCCAACCAAATCAACACACCCAATACAGCACCCAACATCAACGTCTTCAAAACATTATTCAAATCATTCCAATATCGAATCGTTCCATAAATCAACAAAATCGTTCCACCACCCATTAAGCCAGTAGAGACAGATTCAACTATTAACAAAAGCGATAGAACAATAATAACAAGACCTAAACTTAAATTAATAAAAAAAACATTTCTCTCATAAATATCTCTTACAGAATTATACTCTTCATTACATTCATAGTTGTTCTCACAAAAACCGCCTTTCTCATTACCATTCCAACGACCACCGCCAGCTTCACACACACCAGATTCATTAATAAAAACAAGAGATGGTTTGTCATCACAAAAATCAGAATACTCAGGAGCAGGATAAATAGCCTGAATAGCATAAGCAACAAAGAACACAACAACCAAAGCAATAGAAATTGTCAAAATCACATTTTTCGCTTTATTTGATTGAACACCTCTCTTTTTCATTTTAACATCATCTTTTTTCATAAACAACTAAAGACAGAAAGCTTTTTATGTGTTTTGCAAAAATATAAAAAGTCAAGTTTTTTACTAAAAATATGAAATTTGAGATTCTTTGGGAGGATAATATTTATGATTGTGAATGGTTTGATGATATTGATTTTGAAAAATTAAATGGTGTGACAAGTATTTTAGGATTTATTTTTGATGACGAAGATAATGTCTGTCTAGTAAGCTTTCCTGATAAAACAAATTGGACATTGCCAGGAGGACACTTAGAAGAATATGACGAAAATTTCGAGGCTTGTCTAATTAGAGAAGTTGACGAAGAGGCCGATTTAGAATTAAAAAATATAAAACGATTAGGTTATATTACATCATTAAAACGAGGCGACAACGAAGATAAACGAGATCACCAATTAAGATACGTAGCAAGAATTCATAAAATCAAAGAACAAACAATTGATCCCGCAGAAGGAATTATACCAGGTCGAAAATTTGTTCATTCAGATAAATTCATAGAACATACAAAATGGGAAGAAAATGGATTACATCAATTAAAAAAAGCAATAGAGGCTTTAAACGAATGAAAGTTCTTTGTGTTTGCACGATGGGGCAGAATAGAAGTAAATACCTAGCTGATTATTTAGAACAGTTAGGCTATGAAACAAGATATGGTGGCGTCGGGCCCTGTAAATGGGATCCTAAACCTGTAAATGAAGTAAAATTTGAAGATGTAAAATGGGCCGATATTATAATTACAGCTAGAAACAAACATATTCCAATCTTAATAGAAAAATATAATGCAAAAGGTAAGAAAATGATAGCTTTAGAAGTAATAGATTCAAGAAAAAAAATGGCAGGAACTCATCCTGAATTTAAACAAATGGAACGAAGTGAATTTAACAGAATTTGGACTTATCCACAATTGGAAAAAACAATAGCAAAATATCTTCCCCTAGAAAATCAAATCTAAATCTTATGACAAACTTTCAAATCTTTCTCAACAAACTTTAACTCATCGGGGATTTTAACACCATCAATCCCGTCTCTCAACGAAACCCCAGCATTTTTTTTATTTTTCCAAACATCAGAATTAAATTCCATAATTCTCCCAACCAATGCTAAATCACTACTACCTTTTTCGCTATTAGGCCACTCAGCTCTTAACAAATCAATACCCTTATTCTCAGCAATCGTCGTTGTAACCTGTGGAATAATAGGATAGAATAATGTAAGCAATTTCTCTAAAATATAATGCAAAGTATAACGAGCCGATGCACTTTCATCATCATTAAAATTCTTTTCCTCATTATAAGCTCTATTCTTAACCAATTCCAAATAATTAGAAGCAAAAACGTCCCACAAGAAAAATCTCAACTCTTGAGCAGGATGATTAAAATCATATTTTTCATACTGAGCATCAATTCTAACAGTCATATCATTAACATAATCAATAAACAATTTATCAACATTCATCAAATTAGGAACTTTTTCCGGCTTCTCAAACATCATAACAAATTTAGAAACATTCAACAATTTATTCAACGACTTCTTCTCACCAGAAATTCTATCTCTAGAGCATTTAAAATCACTCTTACTCAAATCACCCTCAACAGCAGCCCAAAATCTAACAGCCTCAGCACTATACTCAGCAATCAATTCCTTAGGATCAATACCATTCCCCTTAGATTTACTCATCTTATTGCCCTTACTATCTAAAATATGTTGATGAATCCAAACATCATCGAAACACGCATTTCCTTTTTCCAGATATCCACGAAGTAAACTATAATACAACCAAGTTCTAACAATGTCCTTGCCCTGAGGCCTCAAACTCGCAGGATATGCTCGATTAAAAAACTCATCATTTATCTTATATTGTAGCATAATCAACTCCGAAATAGAAGAATCCATCCAAGTATCAAAAACTCTCACTTCACCGACCCATTCTAAATTATAATCTGAAACAATCTTTCCAGTATTTTTTCCATCACACCAAACTTCAGCTTCTTGAGGGACATCTTTTTTCCACGGTTGGTAATATTTTAACTTATTGGGTAAAGCAACTAATTGTTTCTTATCATTTTTAGCATACCATAAAGGAATCTCTGTCGCATAAAATCTTCTCCTAGAAATAGGCCAATCAATAGAGATAGAATCAATCCAAGAATTTAAATTTTTTCTAGAATGTTCAGGATAAAAGTTAATATCTTTTTCAGCAATCTCTCTAACCTTTTCTTTGTTTTCTAACTGTTTTAAATAAAATTCAGGCATCTCAATAAATTCAATTTCGGCACCACTTCTTTCAGAAATAGGAGTTCTATGTGTAATTTTCTCTTGCTTAATTAACAAACCGGCTTCTTGTAAATCCTCAATAATTTTAGCCCTAGCTTCTTTTACCTTCAAACTCTTATATTTTCCAGCATTAGAATTCATAGTTCCATCCATCTCAATAGAAATAATAGGCTTAATTCCTTGCTCTCTAAAAAATTGAACATCAGATAAATCACCAGCAGAACACATCATAACAATACCAGTTCCCTTCTCAATATCAGCCAAAGGATGTGCCTTAATCATGATCTCTTTACCAAAAATTGGAGTAATCGCAATTTTTCCTTCCAAATGTTTATACCTCTCATCATCAGAATGATAAATAATCATACCACAAGAACAAATTAATTCAGGCCTAGTTGTTGCAATAACAATTTTTTCATCTGAATCTTTGATCGTCCACTCAATATCATTAAACGTCGACGCAATTTCCTTATACTCAATCTCAGAATCAGCAATCGTCGTCCTTAATTTAGGGTCCCAATTATTAACTCTAGCATCCTCATAAGCCAACCCTTTTTTGTATAAATCAATAAAAGTATTTTGAGTCATAGCACGATATTTAGGATCATCAGTCTTGTAAATCGAGCCAATATGGTTCCCCTCTTTGTAAGAAGAAAAACTAATACCAAGTTGAGCAAAAGTTTCAGTTGATTCAATACCACATTCTTCAAGTAACTGCTTACAATAATCCAAGAATTTTTCTCGAGAGACATTAAATGCAGAGATTTTAAATTTTTTCTCAGCACCTATCTCAATCGGCAAACCATTATTATCCAAACCCAAAGGGAACAAAACTTCAAAACCTTTCATCCTTTTATAACGAGCAAACATATCCATAAAAGAATAAGTAATCGCATGCCCAATATGAATCGGCGAATTAATATACGGCGGCGGCGTATCAATAGAATAAATCTTTTTTTTAGTATCAATATCAAACACAAACATCTCAGCATCTTTCCACCTAGCAGTAATCTTCTTCTCAATTTCAACATTCCAATTTTTTATTTCTTTCAAATCCATAAAAAAGATAAGTGGTTTAGTTTTAAAAAGATGATGATGGAAGTCATAATCACAACTTTTAAAAAGGAAAAAGGGATAAGTTAATTATCTTGATTAGATAATAGGGAGAAGAATTTAGTCAAGCAATGCCTCAATAGTATAGTTCTTTACATTTTGTCAACATTTATAAGTGTTATAGTTTTTATACTAGAATGAAGGAATATCCTAAGTTTAAGAAAGGCGAAGTTCAGAAGATTTTTTCAAAGTTATCAAAAAAGGACCAAGATGTTGTTAATAAATTTGTTAAATATGTATCAATCACTTCTAGTTCTGCAAAACGGTTAGAGAACAATAAAAGAACTATAACAGTATTCAGATATATCATAAACAAGGATTTAGATAAAGTATCATTACAGGACCTAAGAGATTACCTTTCTTTGTTAAAATCAAGTGATAATACTAATTCAACACAAAATGAGTATAAAGCATCAATAAAACGATTTCTTAGATGGAAGTTTAAAGATTGGTCAGATAGATTCCAGAATTTAGAAGATATTAAACTTCACATGAAGATTAATGAAGAGAAAATTAACTCTGATACATTAGTTTCAAAAGATGATATAGAAAAAATTATGAAAGCTGAACAAAGAACATATTGGAAAACATTTTTTATTACATTATATGAATCTGGGTTAAGACCTGCAGAACTAAGAACTCTTACTTGGAATAAAGTAAAGTTGAATGTTGAGGGAGATATAAGCGAGTTAAACATTTATGCTACTAAAACACATAAGGCAAGAAGTGTTTATGTTAGTGAAGCAACATTTTATCTTCAGAAGTTAAAAGAACAAAGAGAAGATTTTTCTAATCCTTTGGTTTTTCCTGCCAAATCAGATCCTTCAAAACCACTAAGAAAAGATACAGCATCACAATGGTTAGGACGAATTTCTCAAGATGTTCTAGGAAGAAGAATCTATCCTTATATTTTAAGACATTCTAGGGCTACAGAACTTTATACAAATGCTAGTATACCAGACAAAATTGCACAGAAGTTCTTAGGACATAGTAAATCGATGGGTGATGTTTATACTCACATGAGTAATAAAGATGTAAAGGAAGCAGTTGGGAAGACTATATACAAGTTTGAAGATATACCACCACAAAAGAAAATAGATTATGAAAAGAGAATAGAACAATTAGAAAAATCAAATAGAGAAATAATAAAATCAAATATAGAAATAGTAGAAAGAGCAAATGAACAAGTCGAGATGTTAGAAGCTTGGGAAATACTAATAAAGAAACATTTTAAGATTAAAGAAATAACACCACAAGACTTTGAGAAAGTTCACAAGGAAACAAAAAAGAGATTTAAGAGATAATTTATTACAATATTTATTCAATTTTTCCAATAGACAAAAATGTTATAGATAGAAGAATTATGAAAATAATGTTTGATGCGGGGAAGATTGCTGTGAAAAAAGATTTAGGTTTCTTCCCGTTAACCTCGGCTGGAATAATTATGTATAATCAATTAAAAAAGTTTAACATTTTATTTATACCTTGTGATATTTTTTCTGCAGCAAATAATATTTCTTCTTCAGTATTATGTTTACTTATTCCTATTCTTATTGTAGAAAATGCTCTTTCTTTATCATGGCCCATACCAATCATTACGTGAGAAGGATTAACCCTATCAGTATTACAGGCGGAACCAGCAGATATAGAGACATAATCCTTTACTTTGGTAATTAAGGCCTTTGCGTCAATGCCTGGTATAAATATACTAATATTATTTGGTAACCTTTGATCTAAAGATCCATTAAGCTGAAATTCAATATTCTTTGATAAAATATCTATAAATAGATTTCTTAGTCTCAGTATTTTTTCTGAATTTTCTATTCTTTCTTCATTAACTAACCTCATGGCCTTTGATAATCCAATTATTCCTGGGACATTTAAAGTCCCTGGTCTTATACCCCTTTCTTGTCCTCCTCCATACATTATTGGAGTTAATTTTATTCCTCTTTTTACATAAAGCGCTCCGATCCCCTTGGGTCCATAAATTTTGTGACCAGAAATAGACATCAGATCAATATTCATTTTTTTTACATCAATCTTCTTATAGGCTATTATTTGTGTAGCATCAGTATGGAAAAGTATATCTTTGTCTTTTAATATTTCCCCAATTTTTTCTATTGGTAGTATAGATCCAATTTCATTGTTGGCGGCCATTACCGAAACAAGGATAGTCCTTTTGTTAATAGCATCTTTTAATTTTTGAAGACTTATTTGACCATTCTTATTTACTTCAAGATAAGTCACATCAAAATCCTCCTCTTCCAATTTTGAACATGTGTTCAAAATGGCTTTATGTTCCATTTTTGTAGTTATTATATGATTCCCTTTACTCTTTAGAGATTTTGCCACACCAAGAATAGATAAATTATTAGATTCTGTTGCTCCACTTGTAAAAATTATTTCATCTTCATAGGCATTAATACATTCGGCGATTTCACTTCTAGATTCTTCGACTTTTTCCGAAACTTGATTCCCTTGGATGTGGTCTATGCTAGATGGGTTTGCATAATCTTTTCTAAAATAGATCATCATTTCAGATAATACTCTTTCATCTATTTTTGTAGTCGCATGACTATCTAGATATATAGGTGTTTTCATTCTAATAAATTTGCAAGATCCGATATGTTTTTTATTCTTGCATATATCGCTACAATGCCGTTATTTAGATGGGATTTAAAGATCATCATAAAATCTTTTTCAGGATCTAGTCCGTCAAGAATACATTTTTCTCTTATTAAAGCAACAATTAATGAATCATATTCTCCCATAAGGGTGTGTCTATTGAATTCTTGTCCCAACTCGTCAACCGGGATAAGATTTGTTATTTTTGTTTTATTCAATGAATAACAAATAGCAATTCTGCACAAAATATTAGGAGTCAATCCAGTTCTTCCCTTAAGAGTTTGCAGTTTTAATGTCGCATCGTTACCTATTTTTATTCTTGTAAAGTTTGCCATATTTATTTTTTAAAATACCCTTCCTCTGGTTTAGTTTCTCCATCGTTATATTTTAAAATTATTTTTTTCGATAAAAATGGTTTTAATTGTTTCGCATATTCTAAGTCTATTTCAGAATTTGTGGATAATATAATTAATTGCTGACCGGCCTTGGGAAGAAAATTTAGGACAAAGGAGTCTCTATGTTCTTTGTCTAATCTTCCCATGGGTGTATCTATTATAAAGGGGAGAGATCTTTTTGATATCTTTGTTAGAGTCCATAATACTGACAATGCATATATTTGTTTTTCACCTGCAGACAACATCCTTTTGGGAATCTTTTGATTTTTAGAATTATAGAGCGTAACTTCATAGGTTAAAGGATTAACTTCAATCTTATTACACAAGTCCTTCTTTCTCATCAAAAAGTTAAATGATTTAATAAATTCTTCAGTAAATTCTTCTATTTTTAATTTTTTAAATTCATTGTTATATTTACCCAAAACTTTTTGAACTTTTTCTACAATCATGGCTTTATTTTTTAATCCTTTCTTGAATTTAGCTTTTTCTTCCAATTTTTTTATTTCTCTTTTTATTTTTTCTACATCAAACATTTTTTTTATTTTTTCCTCATCAAGATGTTTGATTTGAGATTCATAATATCCAAGCTTTCTATTTAAATCGTTAATATGATCCAGATATGGCTTTATTGTAGATTCTTCAGGAGCAAAGGTTATTTGTCTTTCAAGAATGTGAATTTTCTTGGAGAATATTTCATACTCCTTAGATAATTTAAGAAATTTTTCTTTATCTTCTGATTCCACAATATCAAATAGAAATGATATTTTCTGAACTTCTTCATCAGAAATACTATGGACCTGTTTTTTATCAATACTTTTTGAATTCACTTTCAATTCACTTTCAATTAAACCCAGAAGTTCATCAAGATCTTCTTTTTTAGAGAATTTATCACTTACCTTTTTATTATTAGCTAGGCCCTCTCTCATTAAACTGAATTTTTCATTTAATGTATCATTGAAGATTACTTTTTTTCTTGATTCTCTTTCTTTGGTTAAACTTTTTTTAAGACTCTTGTTAATATCTGAAGAAAACATAAAAGGAAGTCTTCCTAAACACAATTCTCTCATTTGTTCTTCTGCTTCAACTGATTTTAATTCTAATTTTTTCTTCTCTTCCTCCAACATGTCTCTTTTGACCGCAAAAGATCCACCCTCAAGACTAATCTTTTCATCAACTTTCTCAATAGACAAGTTTATGGAATCTATTTTAGTCTTTACTTCTGCTTTTGAATAAATAAGAACCTCAATAGACCTTAAAAAATTTTCTTTTTGATCTTCTAATTCCTTTAATTTTGAATTATCTTCATTAGAAAGAGTCTTTAGGTTTTTGGAAGAATATATTTTTAAATCAGCTATAAGTTTCTCAGCTAGATCAATTCCCATCAAAGAATCAAAAGAATCTCCCAGTTGATGATCATCTTTTGAATCTCCTGCAAGATTTTGTAATTTTTCTCCATCAAAAAAGAATAGCTTAGATAGTCCTGGAGGTATTAATCCATTAATGAATTCCTGCCACTGATCAGGGTCCAAATCTAAGGTTTTTTTATTTTTTTCAATATTAAAGAATTCTTCAACAACATTCTTTTTTATTTCTTTCCATGATCTAATGATTCTATATGTTTCTATTTCTCCAAGCGTAGAATATTGAAATTCTAGTTCTACATAGGCAGAATCATTAAAAACTTTTTTCAAGGGGTTGTTGTGTATTTTTTCGAGTAAATATTTTTCATATTCCTTTCTTTTAAAAACTCCATCAAGAACCTTGGCACCATAAAGGCATAGTCGTATTGCTTCAAAGAAAGTTGTTTTCCCATTGCCATTCTGACCACCAATTAAAACTATATTTTTATCCCTCTTTGGCTTAAGATCAAAAGTATGTTCACCAGAATATATTCCAAAATTATTAAGCTTTAATTTATTAATTATCATTTTCTATTTTTAATTCCTCCACAATTTTATCTTCACTTCTCCATTCTTCAGATAATATTTTATCTAATTTGACATACACAGAAGACCTTCTCGTCATTCCTTGAATTTGTTTTTCTAGATCAAGCAATTTTCTTACAAGACTAATAGGAACGCCCTCTTTCTCAGATATTCTTGTAAGTAAATCGTTTTCCTTTTCTGAAAAAAGACCCAGGTCTTCATCAAGCCAATCTAAGTCTCGCCCCATGACTTCTCTATAGATCTTTGGAACTGAATCTTCCCAGTCTCCTCTTTCAAGAAGCCAAAGCCTTCGTATCTCATGGATTTCCTCTGGTCTAATTACTGAAAACTCAAGGCCTATATTTGATTCTTCTATATCTTTTTGTATCTTAAGAACTGTTTCAAGTAGCTCCTTTGAAAAACTTAACTTATAGGGTCCCCTAATGATTGTGCCATCTTCTTTTAATCTTAGTCTCCCATTTCTCCCCTTGTATTCCCTATATTTTGCTTTATTTTCAGGGATGGTTGTTTTGTATAGGAGGGATCGTAATTCTGCCATAGGCCTTAGTCTTTCATTACCATCATTTATCATTTGAATCATGGTTTTGTCTTCTTTAACCAAAGTGCAAGTCCAACAACCAAAACGACTACCACCACAAGAAGGAGAATTTTTATCTACGATCAAAGGGCATTCTTTAGAATTTTTACCAGCGTACATAGTTAAAAGATCTTTATTGTTGGCTCCCCATGGAGGTGTTTTTTGAAGAAGGTATGTCCATACGTCTTCCGTACTAAAGGATGAAATTGGAGTATATACCAATGCTTGCGAGAATTTTGTATGTCTCGAAAGCAATGATCCCTCAATCTTATGGGACTCCATAGATCTTGCTCTAGACTGACTCTCTGCACTTCTAACCCCCAAAGCTAATATGACCTCACCATACTTACTTACCTCTTTAAATATAAATTCATCCATGGGGTCAATTTTCATTCTTGTTGTACACCAGCGAAATTGTTGCGTTGGAGCAGGATATCCCTTCCCAAGTAAATTAGACCAAAATGTTTCACTTATTTTTGGAAATACATTATGAACTTTAATGGGGATATTTTGCTTTTTCGCAGCCTTTTTCATAAGGCTCTGTACTTTAGAGACATATTCTAAAAGAACAGGAGACTCTACAAAAGTATTAGATGTTACGACTTCAATAGGTTTTTTTAATTGATCTCTATCTAATAACGCTAATGCTTCCCAAACCAATTGCAAAACAGCAGTTGAGTCCTTACCTCCACTAAAAGCTATTACCCAAGGTCGTTCATCACTTAGGTATACTTTTTGTATTTCAGAATATATATCTTTTAAGGTTCTTGTGTCAAATACAGACTCTTCAGACATTATATTCCCTCTAAGCCAATAGCTTCACTTAAAAATTTACTTGTCCTATTTAGAAAATCTCTTGATTTGCTAACTCTTCCATGAATCATGGCTATCCCCTCCCATTGAGGATTATTCTTTTTCCAATTAACATTCCTTAGGCCGTCAAGTTTGTTTTTCCAATTCTTTGGATATCTTTTCATAAGATTAAAACCTAAAATACCTAGTGAATGAAGAATTATACCGGTCCCACTTATATAACCCTCCCTTAATTCATAGGGGGTTATTTCCTCAGAGACAATTTTTTTCCATTCCTCATTTTTATCATATACCTCATTCCAGAATTCTATTACGATTTCTTTTTCATGAGAATTAATTTCTATATTTTTACCTTTTTTGCCGAGTAGATCTTTTGTAGAGTTGTATAGACTATTTAGTGTAAAAACCTTATTTGATCTATTAGATATTGACGTTTTTTCTACTTCTGTCAATCCATTTGCTAAGATTGGTACCTTTGTCATTATAGAAATTAATTCTCTAGAAAATTTATCTCGGTGATTATAAAAAATACTTAACGATGTTGTGGGTTTGACGGCATGCTTATTAAGATCTGAAAACATTTGCTGACTTCTTTTTAGTCCTCTATCTATATAAAATACTACAGATATTGTCTCGTTTCCCAATTCTGGATTTAGAGCTATTGCTTGTTCAATTGCTGCACGTCTATGCTGTCCATCATTAATTACAAATCTGGAGTCCATTGGGACAAGCAAGGTTCCCACACGAGAATTAATCCCAATCTTCTCTGCAGGAATAAATTTTACATCTCCGTCGATTGAAGCAGTAATAGATGAAAAAGTATAATCTTCTGGATTTCCATTAATGTAATTTACTATTTCAGGTATTCTTGCTTTGTTTAATGTCCTTTGGGCTCGAAGTTCTGGTGGTAGACTAGACTCATTAAAAATAAATATTTTTGATACTAATTTAAGTTGACACATGACGGTGTAATATTCTCGGCCGGCTTGAATTCCCCTAATTGCAGAAAAGGAAAAGTTATTATACTCATCCATCTTTGTACTGTTATCTTTCTTTTTTGTAGTCATAAGAAAATATGGTAAAAAAGAGTATTTAAACATTTCTATAATTTAACTTCCGGGGTGAGAAATTTGACTTCCAAAAAGGGTTAATGGGAACTTGCGCATATTTTAATATTTTAATAAAATGGGGTAAACTTTATAATAAATAAATACAACAATAAGTGTAATGGTAACGGAGAAAATCAGAAGACCCTTTTCACCCAAAAACGGAAATGAAAGACAGGCCATAGAATCAAACAGGAATCACCTAATGCCACTATATGCAAGCATAGGAGAGATAATAGATAATTCAATACAATTTAATTCAAAAAATATAAGAATAAATATTAAATGGAAAAAGATACTTGGACAATTAGTTACTGAAGAACCCGAAGAGATAACCTTTATAGATGATGGCAGTGGTATGAATCCTGAAGAATTATCTGATTGTCTTGTTGTCGGTTATCATGAAGATAATGGCAGTGGTGAGGATAAAATGGGAAAATTTGGGGTTGGAGCCGTTTATTCATTTCTTAACACTGGTAGAAAATGCGATATGTACTCAAAGACAAAGGGGGGGGAATGGCATCACGCCTATTTCTATTTAGATGATCCAATTATTGAAGACACTACTCAATCTTACCCGAAAGATGCCACAAAAGAGGAACCCCCAAAGGAACTAAAGGAATATTGGTCAGACCTTAAATCTGGTACAATAACTATATGGAGCGAAGTAGACTTGGGTCATATTGAAGAAGATAAAGAGGAGATATCATTTTGGATTTCTAGAGCTTATAGAAAATTTCTGGGAGACAAGGTTGTTAAAACCGAAAAAAATGGGAACAGTTGGGAGTCAAAAATTAAGAAAAATGAAATCAAAAGAAATATTTATTATAATGATGAACTAATTGATAGAATATATGATCCTCTCTACAAAATACCTTATAGAGATAAAGATAAAAAGGGTAGTGAAAAGATAAGACCCATTGTGATAGAATTTCCCAAGCTAGATGGTTCGGGATTTAGTCAAATAAAAGTTAATTTTGGACTTTCACCAAAAGAATGGAGAAAATATAGTGATGTCTCTAAAAATGCTTCAGCAAGAGATCCTATAAATGTGAAAGAAAGATTAATAGTTGGACAAAAAAACAAGCTTAGAGATTCCAGTAAAATTTCAATTTTAAGAGACAATAGAGAAGTAAGTTGGTTACATGATCACTATTTATTTGGTAGATATGATCCGTTAGATCGTTGGTGGGGTATAGAGATAGAGTATAGCTCAGATATTGATGATACGCTAAAACCCAAAGCAATGAAATTTCAGGTTGAACTTAGTTCAGAGATACGTAAGAAACTAAAAGAGGAGGTAGCATCTACGGTTAAAGTATTAAGAGATACGATAAAAGAAGACTTTCAGGAAGATAGGAAGAAAGAGGGAAAGAAAAAGAAAGATAAAGAAAAGGATAATGGCGGCCCAGATTATGATCCAGATGATATACCAGATAGCGATACAAAAGAAACACCAAATGAATTTCTAGATAAACTGAAATTAAAGACCTCTGAAAGAAGGGAAATTTTGGAACAATTAAGTGATAGGCACTTTGTAACCCAGAAAGATAATGAGAAAAGGGTCCCAAAAGATACAAATCTTTTATTTGAATATTTTTCTAAAGGAGGGGATATAATAATGGCCAAATATATGAATCATCCATTATTTAGAAAAATGGAGAATGTTGAAGACGAATTATTCAAACTATCTGAGAAAGAAGAGTTAACCTCTGAAGTCTTGGCATTAAAATACCACGAATTACAGGTTACCTGGGAAATTCTTTTGCAAACAATGATTATATCTCTAGCAACAATAACTCCTAGTGGGGTTCAGCAGCATTACATAGACGAATTTCTTTCAAGATGGGGACAACTATCTAGAAAATACATAATAAAGAGAGAAACAGCAGAAGAAGAAGAGGAGAACTAAGATGATCTTAGATAATTTTTGGAGTGGAATAGATTCAAGGGAGATAAATAAAGCTCTAAAACCTGAATATCTCCAGATATTAGAGCCCCTATTGACTGAGAGAAAGAGCAAGACTCCATTAATAGATGATAGATTCGAAAAATCTCAAATATATAAGATGATTGCCATACCTAAAATGTGTAATCAATCATTTAGAAAGAAAATTTTTTCTTATTTAACGGAGAATGAACTTAAGTTGATTTCAAAAGAGCTAAAAATATCCAAAAAAGATAAGAAGTCAATTATAGATGAAATATTAAAGACCCCCTGGGGTTTAAATAAGAATTCACTAAAGCTTGCGAAGATTTTAGACATACCAGAATTTATGCTTAATCTTTCGGAATACAATAATGAGAAAAAGGGTTCTGCAATAGTTTACCCTTGGTTTTTAAAATATAAAAAGTTTCTAGATCCTGTTGATAAAGATAAAATAAATGAGGCTTTTGCTAACAGATCTCCATTTAAAATATTCAAAAATTATCAATCAATTGCACATCAAGAAACTTTAGATAAAATAAGTGGAGGATTTAAAAGAGCCATGTTAAATATGCCCACTGGAACTGGAAAAACTAGAACTGCTGTGGAAATAGCTTCTTCATATTTATCAAAAAATAAGAACCATAGTGTGGTTTGGATAGCCCACACAAAAGAACTCCTGCAACAGGCTTCTGAGGAATTTTTTGATGTTTGGGAAAATCTCGGAAATAGAGAACTAAAAATACAAGAAGTTTATGGGGGAAAGGGAGATAAAATAAAGGAGGAGAGTTCATTTATCGCAACATCCTTTCAATCATTAAATGAAAAAAGCATAAGCAAAATAAGAAAATCTAATGTGGGCCTTATTATAATAGATGAGGCACATATGTGTGTTGCCGATAAGTGGAATAAGAAAATAAAGGAGTTAATAGATAAAACTACGGGAACCAGGATTTTGGGTTTAACAGCAACCCCCATAAGAGAAGGGGTAGTAGGTACAAATAAATTAATTGATTTTTTTGGAAGAGGGAATATCATACCCTTAAGGTTTAATTCAGATAAACTCCTAATCGATTATCTAATAGATGAGGGAATAATGGCAAAACCAAAATATGATCCGATTGTGTATAAAAATGAGGAGATAGGATTAAACGAAAAAGAAGTTAAGAAAATTGAAAAGGAATTTAGTGAATTTCCGAAGAAAATAATAGAAAAAATATCAAGAGATGGTAATAGGAACATAATAATTACTGATAAATTAAGAGAAGTTTTGGGAGATCATGAAGATACAAATCAAATACTCTTCTTTGGGAATAGTATTGAGCATTCAAAAATGATCTCCATATGGTTATTGAAAAATGGATATTCTTCTTTTCACCTAGATGGTGATTCTGATGGAAGGTCGAGGGATGCTGCCATAAAAGCATTTAGATATGGGAAAATAAGAGTTTTGTGTAATTATGGGGTACTCTCAATGGGTTTTGATGCACCAAAAGTCGATTGCCTTTTTATTACAAGAGTAACAACCTCAGAAGTATTGCATTCTCAAATGATTGGAAGAGGTTTAAGGGGCACAAAATTAGGAGGAACCTCTTCTTGCAAGATAATTGAAATGGAAGATAATATAAAAAACTTCTCAGAAAAACATAAAATTTCTTTCGAGAATTATATCAGTTCCTGGGGAGACCACGAGGAATGAATAATTTAAAAACCTCTAAAAAAAACGAATTTTTCTCTTATATAAAGAATTATGTTTCTAGTGAATGCTATGAACTCATGATAATTTCTCCTTATATTAAAGTAAAAGTTTTAGAAAAATTATTAGATAATGTCAAGGCAAAAAAAATAACAGTAATAACTACCTGGAAACTAAGAGATATGCAGTTCGGATCTTCTGATATTGAATTATACAAATTTTGCGAAAAAGAGGGAATTAATTTACATCTTAATCAAAAAATCCACTTAAAAGTTATTATCAGAGATTGTGATTCTTGTATAATGGGAAGTGCTAATATTTCAAATAATGGTTTGGCTTTAGTAGATAATCATAATTATGAATTAATAAATAAAATAGATAAGCTAGATGATAGTTCTATTTCATATTTTAAAAAAATATTAGATGAAGCAATATTAGTTACAGAAGAAATCTATGAACAATTTAAAGAAGATCTAAAAAACCTGCCCAAATTAGAAAAAATAAAAGAACCGATCATTAAAAACCCTAAGAAAGATTTTTTAATATCTACACTTCCCATGAGCTATAGTATTGATGATTTTTTTAAAATATATTCAAATAATTTTAAAGGTAGCTCTAGGGAGCGAATAGCTTGCGCAATACATGATGCAGAACTATATAATGTCCCAGAAAATTTATCTGAGAATGAATTTGTCTCCCATCTTAAAAGGAAATTTTTTAAATCTCCTTTTGTAAGTGAATTACTAAAATTCATTAATGAAGAAGAAAGATATTTTGGAAGAGTTAAAAAATGGATTCAGGATAACTGTACAAATGTTCCAATCCCAAGTCGTAGAAATTTAACTGGAAATATTCAGGTTTTATATAAATGGATTGAGAAATTAAGTGATGGCTTATATGAAGTTGATATCCCTGGGAAACATTCTCAAAGAATCAGGAGAGTAAAATAAAATGGAAATAACTAGAGATAAAATAAAGATAGGATCAAAAGTAGGTATTTCTCTCAAGGGTAATTATGATAAAATTGTTAATGGGAAAGTTAGAGAAATATTGACCAAAGCTCAATCTCACCCCCATGGAATTATGGTTAAGTTAGAAGATGAAAACATTGGGAGAGTTAAGACTTTTGGAGAGGAGTTTGAAGATGTTACCGAAGAGACAAAAAAAGAAGAAATAAACATAAAGGAATTAATAAAGAAAGGAGAAAAATTTAATATTGAATTTAAATCTAGCGCTCTTTGGAGCCTTCATTGGACAAGTCAACAAATAAAAGAAAGTAAATCTTCTGAACTACATATGTTTGGTCAGAAAGCATCTAAGGTAATTATTGCAGAGACAATTGCGGCCCTTATGAATTCTCGGGGAGGGCATTTGGTTATAGGAATAAAAGAGAATAAAAACGATATGGTAGATAAAATAATAGGGGTTAAGGATGAGTTTAATAAACTTAAAGATCCTTGTGAAGATGGATATTCTAGAATGATAATTGACGAAATAATTAGACCATATTTCCCTGCAAAGATATACAACCATTTAGATGAATATTTGGAAATTAGTTTTCCCGTAGAAGATGATAAGGTACTTTGTTTGGTAAAAGTCACAAAGGGTGATGCCAAGGTGTTCTTGGATCTTAATAAACATAGGATTTTTTTTATAAGAACAGGTGCGGAAACAAGATTCATCGAAGGAGAAGAATTGGTAGAATATTGTGAGAAGAGGTTTAGTTAATTGCGGCTTTCCCTAAATTAAAACTCCTTTTTGTGTAACATACTTGTTTGCACAATTCAAAATATTAACATCTAGCTTCTGAAGAAATATTTCTTGTATTAAAACAAAAATGTTATGACACAAAATTTAATTACTTTGATAATATAGATATTACCACGAGTATTATACCTATTCCGATTAGACCACCTTTTTCAAGTGTCTCTGGTAATAAAGACATAATCCCTTCTGCTATAAATATAGAGCCAACAATGAGAGATAATACCTTTAATATTCTCTTTTTATTTCCCATTTGTTCTTTTCTTAATCCAAAACATTCAGTTATAAAATCTTTCTTTCTTTCTTTCATAAGTTTATCATTGTAAATCAAAGTTTAAATTATTATTCTTTTTACTAATTTGGCATAATAAAGCCTTTTTAGGCAAATATCATCTATTGGGAAAAGTCGTTAATCGCACAAATTGATTAAAGCTCTGACTATCTCAACTTCTGCCCAAGTGTCCATTTTACAATACTCTTCAAGATTATCCCTAACGTTATTTCTTTCCGAGTCTTCAATATTCTCATAAGTAACTCTTTCATATTCCAAACTGGCGATTGCTCCATTCTTGATATCCATTTCGCTATAACTCAAATCACTCATTACCGGCAAAACATATTTTATTGAGGTAGAGCCTTTTTGTTTTGGATCATAATAAGAAAAATCCTTGAAGACATCCCATAAATCTTTAATTCTATGAAAAATATTTTCATCATACCACATTCTAAATTCAGGAAAAGCATTACAGCCTTCATTCATTACACCTTTCTCAAATCCTTGATTGTAAACAAGTATACTTCCAGACCCTCCCAGATTATCTTTTAGTGCTTGCATGAATTTAGGCCGAGGATCACTTGTGCCTTCTGCTAAAAATGAAATATGTTCGCATTCTCCCCTCTCTTCTTTTTGGATATGCAAACTAAACTGAAAAGGAATCCTTTGATATGGTTTCATTCCATCAAATTTCGGAATTGCAGGATTAATTGTTTCAAAATCTAAATAATAAATTGGATATTGCAAATTGCCCAAAAATTTTTTAATTTCTTGTTTATCAATATATTTTTTACCATTATTCTCTTTAGAATGGGTCTCCTTTGATGTCATAGCCAGCCTCCTTTGAATCTTCTGCTTATTATTCAATTTAATATCTTCAGGAACTTCATTCAAGCAGACAATCCCTCTATCATGCAATTCAAAACATTTTTTATTAAACATCCTATAAAACTCAAAGACGTTTGCAGGTGGAACATCTTTCCAGCATTCATCCATTAATGGACAATCATAAGGATCTGAGCAATAAGTTCCAATCTTAAATTTTGGTTCATCTGAATTAAGATTTTTTTGCATATCGGATATTCTTTCTTGAATCCCTTCCGAATATTCCAGAACCTTATCGTTAATACCTGTCTGAACAAATAATCCTTTTGGCTCGATTTCCTCATTCTTGATATATTGATTATTAATATGCATAAGAACACAATTTCTAATTTTTAAGCCTGCTTTTTTATAGGTATACTTCTGAAAAGACACATCATGAATATTTACATCTTTAACTCGTGTCGCAGATTTAACCTCAATAATATCCCATTCATCTTCCCCAACAGGTAATAAAATATCTCCTCTAGAAAATAAATCGTCAATCATAAATCCAGCCTCGTAAATTGTCTGTCTATTTTTAACAGCTTCTTTTGTTGCATTAATGTTTTCCATAAAACCCATACCAGAAAGATCAACACCTCCAGGAAAAACCTTTGTTGCTAAAACTCCAATAATATCTCCTGCCTCAAACCTTGCCTTTGTGGCCTTATCAGGTTCTGATATTCTAGTTTTATCGTTTTTTGCAACCCAGAGTAGTTTTGGGCATTGCAGTCCGAGAAGGTAGTTTGATTTTGTTAATAGCCTATTTACCATATTAAATACAACAAAAAGTAATTTATAAAATTAGTGGAGCTTTCCATACAACCAAATAGTTAAGATACTTCCTAAAATATCTAAAGTCCATAAGCTCCAAAATAACCAATGAGGTAAAATTGTCCACAATCTAAAAGAAAATAATAAAGCTCCAAAAATTAGCAGAATCCCTAGGCTTATTAAAGCTGTGTTAATTAAAATCTCTTTTTTCATTGTAATGTAAAATTTTTAATCCTCTCTATTAATTCCTTTTTCAAACTCGGATCGTTCCTACAATAGTCGCTAGAAACATTCCAAACTTCAACATCTTTATTTCTCGCATCAGGTAATTGCTCAAATAACATATTTCTATGTATCTTTTTCATACAAACAATTTTATCTGCCCAATTTGTTGCTTCATTAGTTACCATAACTTCAGCGAATGGTCCTACTCCCGCAAATTTCGCCTGAAAGTTATCTGAAAAATCTTTATTTACAATTTCTGTCGCACAAGGACTTCTGTCCAATCCGGACATGCAGATGAAAAGAATTTTGGTTTTCATTGTTTTTTAAGACATTCTTTACAGAGTCTAATACCCTTTTCGAAATCTTTAATTTTAGCAAAGTAAATCTTGCCACAATTATTACAAACAGTAAATTTTTCATCTCCTTTATTATATGACTCTTTCCATGCTTTTTTTAATTCAATATTTTTATTAAAAACAGTGCTTTCTTTCAAATCTTTTAAACATTCTCTAAAAAATGCACTTGGACTAATATTATTTTTATCTATAAAGTTTTTATTTTCTTCACTTATTCTTAGAGTAATCATCACACCTTTCTTGTCTGGTTTGA